>Ga0209979_1000033_pt1 | contig 257833 bp, 257 predicted proteins | sample AnhtaG_FD_183114 | JGI IMG/M metagenome (GOLD analysis project Ga0209979, IMG submission 183114) | Deep subsurface microbial communities from Anholt, Denmark to uncover new lineages of life (NeLLi) - Anholt_01485 metaG (SPAdes) (version 2) | ecosystem: Environmental > Aquatic > Marine >...
AGCCCGACTGGGACCTGGTGATAGACACCAACCTCAAGGGAGCCTTCAATGTGACCAAGGCTGCCCACCGTCCCATGTTGAAGCAAAGGTACGGCCGGATCATCAACATCACCTCCGTCTCCGGCCTGGTGGGCCAGGCCGGCCAGGCCAACTACTCAGCCTCTAAGGCCGGCCTGGTGGGCTTCACCAAGGCCGTGGCCAAGGAACTGGGCTCCCGCAACATCACCGTCAACGCCGTAGCCCCGGGCTATGTCCCAACCGACCTCACCGCCGATCTCCCTCAAGATCTGGTGGAAGGTCTTCTACAACTCACCCCCTTGGGCCGGCCGGGTACCGCCGATGATATAGCCCACGCCGTCGCCTTCCTGGCCTCCGATGAGGCCAGTTATATCACCGGCCAGGTGCTAAGCGTTGACGGCGGCATGATGATGGTTTGAAAAGGAGCGTAGAGATGGAAGAGAACTCGGGGTTAGTCATGATCTCGCCGCAGGTTCTAACGACCATCGCTCGCCAGGCCACTCTCAATGTACCTGGAGTGGTGAGCATGAGCCCGGGCATCAGTTTCAACCGCCTTCTAGGACGAGCCAAAGGTGGCGAGGGCGTCAAGGTGGCGGTAGAAGAGGGTACCGTCTCCATCGACCTCTTCATCATCGTCGAGCCCCAGGTGAACATGCTTCGCCTGGGGCAGGAGATTCAACGAGAGGTGACCCGCGCCATCCAGGACCTGGTTGGAATGCCTGTGCGCGAGGTTAACGTCCATATCCAAGATGTGATCCCAGAAAAGCGAGGGGAAGAAGAGGTTGACGAAAGTTCGACGTGAGGCCCGGGCCGTGGCCCTCCAGACCCTCTACGAGGTGGACACCGTCCACCACGACTGGAACGCCGTCTCGGCTCGCCATTTGGAGGAGCATCACCTCCCTCCCCAAAGTTCCGATTTCATCCGACACCTGGTGAAAGGCGTCCTGGAGCACCGGGCCAAACTGGACGCCATAATCGGCGAAATCGCTCCCCAGTGGCCTTGTGACCAGATGGCGGTCATCGATAGGAACATCCTCCGCATGGCTATCTATGAGATGCTGATGGACCCGGAGGTGCCGGTTAAGGTGGCCATCAACGAAGCGGTGGAGTTGGCCAAGACCTTCGGCAGCGAGAGTTCCCGTCGCTTTATCAACGGCGCCTTGGGGGCTTTGGCCTCTCGGCACAACCTTCTTGAGGTGGAGTCATGAACTTTGGAGGGATCGGGGGAGGGGAACTCTTAGTCATCCTGGTCATCGCCCTCATCGTCTTCGGACCAGGGAGACTCACGGAGGTCGCTTCGAGCCTGGGAAAAGCGTTACGGGAATTCAGAAAAATGTCCCAGGACCTCACCATGGAACTACAGAAAGAACTGGAAGTGACCAAAGAACTGCGGGCTGAGTTAGAGAAAGAACTCCAACCCCTTGCCGGCGAGGAAGCGAAGAGGGAACCCAAACCCGAGAACCTAGATGATGAAGCATCAACAAAAGAAGAGTAGAGCCTATGGACGATGAGAGGCGGCTGACCATCTTTGAACATTTGGAGGACCTCAGGGGAGGGCTCATCAAGTCGGTCATAGCCCTACTCGTGACCACCCTTCTCAGTCTGGTTTTCGCCTCCCGCTTTCTCAAGATCCTCACCGCCCCCATGGGGAACCTCCAGCCTATCTTCCTCCGCCCCACGGAGATGATCATCACCTATTTCAAGATCGCCCTCATCTCCGGCGTGGCCCTAGCCATGCCGGTCATCATCTATCAACTTGTCCTCTTTGTCCTTCCCGCTCTTAAACCCCACGAGAGGAGATACCTCTACATCATCGTGCCTGGAGCCACCATCTCCTTCATTGTCGGCCTACTCTTCGCCTACTTCGCCCTGCTCCCTTTCGCTGTCCGCTATCTCCTCAGCTTTGGGGGCGACATCGCCCGCGCCCAATGGACCATCGGCGAGTATATCGGCTTCGTGACCACCATACTTCTCTGGATGGGAGTAGCCTTCGAGACACCACTGGTGATCTTCTTTCTCGCCAAACTGGGCATCATCACCCCGGCTATGCTCTCCCGCTACCGGAAATACGCCATCCTGGCCATCGCCGTAATCGCTGCCGTCATCACCCCCACCCCCGACCCCTTCAATATGATGATAGTGATGGTCCCCCTTTACGTACTATACGAAACGGGGGTGCTTCTGGCTAAATTGGCTTAGTCCACATATAGAGAACAAAACAAAGCGAAAGGAGCATCGATGCCCAAGGACAGAGTGATCATCATGGGCGCCGCAGGGCGCGACTTCCACAACTTCAACCTTTACTTCCGCGATAACCCAAACTACGAGGTCGTGGCCTTCACCGCCACCCAAATCCCCAATATCGAACGCCGAACCTACCCTCCAGAACTGTCGGGGCCCCTCTATCCCCAAGGCATCCCCATCTACCCCGAAGAGGAAGTGACCACCCTCATACAGAAGCACGATGTAGACCAAGTTATCTTCGCCTATTCTGACATCTCCCACGAGTATGTGATGCACAAGGCCTCGGAGGTACTAGCCGCTGGAGCCGACTTTCGGCTCCTGGGCCCCAAGGCCACCATGCTCAAAGCGGGTGTCCCCGTCATCTCTATCTGCGCTGTCCGCACCGGCTCCGGCAAGAGCCAGACCTCCCGACGGGCCTCCGATATCCTCAAAAAGATGGGGAAGAGGGTGGTAGTGGTTCGCCACCCCATGCCCTACGGCGACTTAGCCAAACAAGCCTGTCAGCGCTTCGCCACCTACGAAGACCTCGATAGATACGAATGCACCATCGAGGAGCGAGAGGAGTATGAGCCCCATATCAACCGGGGCACCGTGGTCTATGCGGGGGTGGATTACGAAGAGATATTGCGCCACGCCAAGGCCGAAGCGGATATCATCCTCTGGGATGGGGGGAACAACGACCTCCCCTTCTACCGGCCAGACCTGCACATCGTGGTAGCGGACCCCCATCGGCCAGGCCACGAACTCCGCTACCACCCCGGGGAGACCAACCTCCGCTTGGCCGACGTGGTGATAATCAACAAGATAGATACCGCTAACGAAGAAGATGTAGCCCTGGTCGAGGAGAATATCAAGAAACTAAACCCTAAGGCCCTGGTAGTCAAAGCCAACTCCCCCATCTTCGTGGAGGATCCGGGGGCCATCGAGGGGAAACAGGTCCTAGTGATAGAAGACGGCCCCACCCTCACTCATGGGGAGATGGCCTATGGCGCGGGGGTGGTAGCCGCCCGCCGCTTCGGCGCTGCGAAGATCGTCGACCCCCGCCCCTACGCCGTGGGCTCCATAAAGGATACCTACGCCAACTATCCTACCACCGGCCCTATCCTCCCCGCCATGGGCTATGGCGAAGAACAGATAAAGGAACTGGAGGCCACCATAAACGGCACCCCTTGCGACCTGGTGCTGGTCGCCACCCCCATCGACCTCCGCCGCCTCATAGATCTCGAAAAGCCCAGCGACCGGGTCCGCTATGAACTGGAGGAGATTAGCCACCCCGATCTGGAAGAGATCATAAGAGAGCGGTTCAAGCAGTCTTAGAAGGGGAACATTTGTGTCTACTCACAACCGAGGGAGTACTGTCTGTGCTGGATTTGCAGCCCATCATCGTCTGGACTTTCACTCGCCTGGAACAGGAGGTCCTAGAACTGAGGCGCGTGGTCTGGCTTCCTGGCGCCACTTATAAAGAAGGAGGTCCTCATGACTCAAGTAGCCATCGTCGGGGTAGGGTATTCCGGCTTCCGCACCATCACACCGGATGTTTCTTATAAAGAACTGATCTATGAGGCGGCGGTCAAGGCCTACGAGGATGCCGGCGTCGACCCCCGGCGAGATGTCGATAGTTTCGTCTCCGTAGCCGAGGATTTCAACGAAGGGACTAGCATCTTCGACGAATACGTCCCCGACCAGTTGGGGGGCGTCCTCAAGCCCGTCCATACCATCTCAGGCGAGGGGATCCATGGCCTCATCGCCGCCTACATGCAGATCCTCACCGGGGCTATGGACATCGTGGTCGTCGAGGCCCACAGCAAGGCCTCCAATATCCTCACCCTATCCCACATCCTGGCCTACGCCCTGGACCCGGTCCTCAACCGGCCCCTAGGTGCCAACCCTCTCTTCATCGCCGGAATGGAGATGAACCGCTTCCTCCTGGAGACGGGAACCACCGAGGAGCAATGTGCTCAGGTGGTGGCCAAGAACCGCTCCAACGCGCTACTCAACCCCTCCGCCGCTTACGGGGCTACGCTCGGCGTGGGGGACGTCCTCGCTTCCCAGATGCTCTCCTTGCCCCTCAAGCGGCTGGAGGTCGCCTCTCACGCCGACGGGGCCATCGTCATGGTCTTGGCTTCCCACGATGTAGTCCAGGAGTTGACCGATCTCCCCATCTGGATTCGGGGAGTGGGCTGGTGCAACGACTCCTTCTCCCTGGAGACCAGGGACTGGGCGGGAGCCTACTACGCTCATCGCGCGGCCCAGATGGCCTACCGGATGGCCGGCATCGGAAACCCCCAAGGGGAGATCGACTTCGTCGAACTGGACGACACCTTCGCCTATAAGGAGTTGCAACACCTGGAGGCCACGGGCCTCTGCCGGATGGGAGAGGCGGGGCTCCTCACCGAGGAGGGGTACACCGAACTGGATGGTGATCTGCCCGTCAACCCCTCGGGAGGAAGCCTGGGAGTGGGGCACCTTTTGGACGCCTCGGGGCTGGCCCGGGTCCTGGAGGTGGTTCTGCAACTTAGGGGTGAAGCCGGGGAACGGCAACTCCCCGATGTGGAGACCGGCCTGGCCCTAGGCTGGCGGGGCCTCCCCACCAGTAGCGGGGCGGCGGTGGTGTTAAGTGTCTGAACCGATGGAACGAAGGGATATCGAAGGGCGAAAGGCCTACTTAGCCACCTTGCGAGGGATGACCGGGGAAGAGCGGCTGACTCTAGCCTTTGAACTCCGAGAGTTGGTGATGGAGGTGGCCAGAGCCGGCATCCAGGCTCAGCACCCCCATCTCAAAGATGAAGGCATGCAAGCCATCCTCGCCAGAAGGGTGATGGAGGCCAATGGGGCTGCGCGAATTCTTGATCCGGATGCTTCCTACCCCCAGGAATGAACAGACAGGTTATCAGTGGCCAATTCGCTGGCCAGATTACAAAAGGGGTAGGCTTTAGCGCAGGGACCGAGTGCCCGGTCGCTCTACTCATCAACTTTGGAAGGCCTCGCCTAGAGTTCAAACGCCTCTTCCCACCCAAGAAGATAGCCAGGCACAGAAGAAAGAAATGGGGGAAGAAGTTGGAGTAAGTAATGCGTCAACGGATAACAAACGGATAAACAGATGGACAGAAGACGCAAGTATCCGTTTATCCGCTAAATATCCGTTGACACCCATCCACATATCAAGGAGGGATTCACATGGGTATGCGAAAAGTAGCCGTCGTGGGAGCGGGGATGACCAAGTTCGTCCGCCGGGCCCAGGAGACGGGCCAAGAACTGGCCTATTTGGCCTCCAAGATGGCCCTCGATTCCTGTGAACTGACCCTGGACGACATAGATAGCGTGGCCTTGGGCACCGCCCCTGACGCCTTCGATGGCGTCCATATGAAAGGTGAGTACCTGAGCGACGGGGCTGGAGCCTGGGGCAAGCCATATATGAGATCTTACGTAGGCGGCGGCACCGGCGTCTTCGCCGTTATCCAAGGCTGGTACCACGTGGCTTCAGGCCTCTTCGACACCTGCCTTGTGGTCTGCGAGGAGAAGATGTCCTCCTGCCAACCCCACCCCCAGGGAGCGTTTCTAACCATCTTTGATCACACCACCGAGCGCCCCTTAAAGCCCAACCTACTTTGGATCTTCGCCCTGGAGATGAACCGGTATATGCATAGACACGGGCTGGAGAAAAAGGACATAGCCCTCGTCTCGGTGAAGAACAAGCGGAACGCCGCCGACCACCCCTGCGCCCTTCTGGGCGATCCAAACATCACCGTGGAGGACGTTCTTAACTCCGAGGTTTTGGCCTGGCCGGTGCAGCGGCTGGACGTTAGCCCCGTCTCCGATGGGGCCGTGGCCATAGTGTTGGCCTCGGAGAACATCGCCAAGCGGATCACCGATAAGCCGGTCTGGGTTCGAGGCGTGGGCTGGTCACTGGACACCGCCTATTGGACCAACCGGGACCTCTACTACCCCAAATATGTCGAATACGCGGCCCGCATGGCCTACGATATGGCTGGTATCACCGAGCCCCGAAAAGAGATCCACATCGTGGAGCCTTACGACCCCTTCGACTACAAGGAACTCCATCACCTAGAAGGGCTGCTTCTGGCCGATAAGGGGGAAGCCCCTCGCCTCACCGCCGATGGGGTCACCCAGCGAGATGGGGATATGCCCGTCTGCCCCTCGGGAGGTCTCTTGGGGGTTGGCAACCCCATCGCCGCCGCTGGTCTCATGAAGGTGGCTGAACTCTTCTGGCAACTCCGCGGCGAGGCGGGGAAGCGCCAAGTCCCCGGCAAGCCCCGAACCGGCCTGGCCCAAGCCTGGGGCGACCTCATGCAGGTGGGTACGGTGGTGATACTGGGCATCTAGCAGCCACAGAATTTGACGAGGAGATGAAAGATGAGCGTCAATATCAAGAAATTCCCCGGCACACCCTTGAAGGAAGCCGATTTCAAAGAGAAGAAAATCCTCTACAACCACTGGACGCCCAAACTCGAGTACGCCTGGGACGCAGGAGTGGCCATCGGCCGGTATCTCGCAGAACTGAAAAAGGGCCGCATCATCGGCATCAGGTGTCCCGAATGCCGCCGCACCATGGTCCCTCCCCGGATGGTCTGCGAGTGGTGCTTCCGCCCCCTCAACGAATGGGTCTATCTCGAGGATACCGGCACCGTCAACACCTTCTCGTTGTGCTACGTCACCTGGGATATGCAAAGGGTGAAGGAACCGGAGATACCGGCGGTTATCGAGATCGACGGCGCCTCGCCCGGCCATGGCATCATGCACCGCCTGGGCCAGATCGACCCCCAAGAGGTGAAGATCGGCATGAGGGTCAAAGCCGTCTGGAAGCCCGCGGAGGAGAGGGTAGGAGCAATTACCGACATCAATTACTTCAAACCCTTAGAGTAGGGAGGCGTGTGCTATGTCACTCATAGAACGGATCACTAAGGCAGGCGATGCCAGGGCCCAGTACGGCGATATGCCGATAGAGAGCCGCTACACTGCCGGGTTGGCGGGGGAGAGGTTTCTTCGAGCCCTGAAGGAGGGCCAGATCATGGGGGTCAAATGCCCGGAGTGCGAACTCATCTACCTGCCCCCGCGCATCTTTTGCCCCCACTGCTTCTCCCTCCTCGAAGAGTGGGTGGAGGTAGGAAACCAGGGCGCGGTTGAAACCTACACCGTCCTCAATGTAGATCTAGACGGCAACCCCTTGGAGGAGCCCAAAATAGTCGCTTTGGTCAACATAGACGGCACCTATGGAGGTCTAGTCCACTTCTTGGGCGAAATCGAACTCGACGAACTCTACATCGGCCTCCCCGTAGAAGCGGTCTTCAAACCCAAAAGGGAGCGAGAGGGCTCGATCCTAGACATCCGCTATTTCAAGCCAGGCTAGAGAGTTAGTGATCCCGCGACAGCGTTGATTCTGGTTGGCGCAAGAAGGGTTGAGATCTGGTCTTGATCACAAAAAGCCCCCTGCCAGGTTCTGGCATGCCAACTTCTCTCCTTCTTGTCGCTGACCATCGCCAATCTTGGAGGTGAATACAATATGGAAATCCTTGTGGAAGGCCAGGGCGAACTGATAGGCTGGCACGACCCTGATGAGAATCGCAAATGGGTCATGGAGAATAAATCCCGCGACCTGCGGGATAAGCGGATGAGCGTGAAGGAAGCGGTCTCCCGATTCGTCCGCGATGGAGATTTCATCGCCATGGGCGGCTTTGGCCATATTCGGGTCTCCATGGCCGCCATCTATGAAATCATCCGCCAGAAGAAGCAAAACCTGGTCATGGCCGGCAAGACGGCCGTCCACGACATCGACACCCTCATCGGTGCAGGTTGCGTGAACAAGGTGGAGGTGGCCTACTGCTTCGGCCATGAGTTGCGCGGCCTCTCCCCGGCTGGACGGCGAGCGGTGGAGACCGGCCGATGCCAAGTGATAGCCGAGACCTCAAACGCCGGCTATCAGTGGCGATTCCTGGCAGCGATGATGGGCCTCCCCTTCATCCCCTCCCGAAACTTGCTAGGCACCGATACCCTCAAATATTCCTCTGCTAAAGTGGTGAAGGACCCCTTCAGCGGGAAGCCGATCTGCCTCGTCCCCGCCGCCTACCCCGATGTAGCCTTCTTCCACGTCCCTCGCTGCGATATCTACGGAAACGCTCAGATCGACGGCATCATCATCGAAGATTTCGAACTGGCCCGAGCGGCACGGCGGGTGGTCATCACCACGGAAAAGATTGTAGATAACGAGGTCATACGAGACCAACCTCACCTCACGGTCATCCCCTTCTTCGTGGTTGACGCCGTCTGCGAGGTGCCCTACGGGGCTCACCCCTGCCAGATGCCTTATCTCTACTTCTTCGACGAAGAGCATATCGGCGAATGGCTCCAACTCTCCAAGACCGAGGAAGGGACGCGAGACTATTTCGAGAAGTACGTCTATAGCGTAGATGATTTCGCTGGGTACCTGGAACTAGTAGGCGGAGAAGAGAAACTGGCTTATCTGGGGCGAGTGGAGCGGTTGGAAGAACCTATGAAAGCCCCCTGGCTGAAGAAGGAGGGAAGATGAGAGAAGAGTACACCCCCACCGAACTCCTGGCCTGCGTGGCCGCCAAGATGCTGGAGGATAAGAAATCTGTCTTCGTGGGCACCGGCCTGCCTATGGTCGCCTCCATGCTGGCCCAGAGGACCCATGCTCCCAACCTCCTCATCATCTTCGAGGCCGGGGGTATGGGCCCCCAGGTTCCGGTCCTCCCCATCTCCGTGGGCGACTCCCGCACCTTCCATAAGGCGGTGGCCGCCTCCAGCATGCACGACGTCATGTCCCTCTCCCAGGGAGGATACCTCGACTACGGCTTCCTGGGCTCAGCCATGATAGATGCCTACGGCAACATCAACACTACCGTCATCGGCGACCACGATACCCCAAAGGTGCGACTGCCAGGCTCGGGAGGAGCCAATGATGTAGGCTCCTTCTGCTGGCGGACGATTATCATTATGCGCCAAGATGCGCGCCGCTTCGTGGAAAAAGTAGACTTCATCACCACCCCCGGCTACCTTGATGGCCCTGGAGCCAGGGAAAGGGCTGGCCTACCCCAGGATACCGGCCCCTACCGGGTCATAACCCAACTGGCGGTTTACGATTTTCACGAGGAGACCAAGAGGCTCAGACTCATGGCTTTACACCCCGGTATCACCATAGAGGAGGTGCAGAATAACAGCGGATTTGAGATAATAATCCCCCGGAAGGTGGGAGTCACCGAGCCTCCCATGCCTGAAGAGCGCCTCCTCCTCCACGAGATAGACCCCACGGGGATGGCCATCGGGAAGTAGAGAAGAGCAGGATACAATCAAAGGGCCCCGGCGACCTTTCTTCCCTAGAGAACTCCCAGCAGGAGGAGAGGATCAAAGGGATTCGTCAGTCGAAACGACCAAAGACGCTGAGCGGAGCGACGATGCACTCAAGGCGCGAGAGCGAGGAAATCTGTAAACGAAGTTTCAATGCATATCTAGCTACAAAACTTGACCCAGAGGACGTGAGTTGGCTGGATGGCGATGAGCCCCCAGACTACTATCTCATGGTTAGAGGCGTGAAGTATGCTGTCGAAGCGACGACTGTTATGGAGATGGTCACGGTAGGTTCTACTGAGTTCGAATGGGCTCGTATCATTCAATCGCTTTGGAGTCTAGTCGTGGAGGTGGAAAGGGAAGCATCCAACGAAGGCGCGCTGAGCGGGACCTATGCTGTCGGATTCTCGTCGCCAATTACCAACTTCGCCCAATTCCGAGCTTCCATAAAAGAACGCATGCTCAACTATGTACATCGCACCCAGGCTGATGACTCCGCACCCCTAGAAGTCATTTTCGAACGACAAGGCCAAGAATGTTTTGTTCAGAAGCTGGACAACAAATCATCGGAGATCGGTATAGCTGGGCCAATGAGATTTCGATGGGAGGTCGAGAGTCAACAAGAAGCCTGTCGTCTATTACAGGCTATAGTCACAAACAAAGCTCACAAGCTCTCACAAGTTGAATTTCCGAAAATACTGTTGCTGTTGAATGAGTACCGCCTCGTTGACAGCGCCTACTACAAAGAGTGTGTTCCGACATTGAAGTCGTTGGATGACTTCCATACAATCTTCGTAGTAGAAGATGAAGACACCGGCTATGTCCTGCACACAAGTGGTTCTGATTGGTAGCTTCGGCTAACAGGCAGTTTGCGGCTACAGATAGTGCTTAGATAGAGGTAGACACACTTTAAGGAGAGAGGCATCGTGGACTTTGAACTCACCGAAGAGCAAAAGATGATCCGCGATATGGTGCGCGATTTCGCCCAGAACGAGATCGCCCCCATCGCCGCGGAGATAGATGAGATGGGGAGGTTTCCGGAAGAGGTAGTAAAGCGGATGGCTGAACTTGGCCTCATGGGCCTCCCCTGGCCCGAGGAGTACGGCGGGGGTGGGGCGGACAACGTCTCCTACGCCCTCGCCGTGGAAGAGATCTCCCGCGCCTCTGGCTCCCTGGGCATCGCCTATGCCGCCCATATATCCCTCTGTAGTTCCCCCATCTACCTCTTCGGGAACGAAGAACAGAAGAAGAAATACCTCGTACCCCTGGCTAGGGGAGAGTGGCTGGGGGCCTTGGGCATCACCGAACCGGAGGCCGGCTCAGACGCTGGGGCCACCAAGGCCACCGCCGTACTAGACGGGCACGAATGGGTGATCAACGGCACCAAGCGGTTCATCACCAACGGCTCCATCGCCGATGTATTGGTCATCACCGCCAAGACAGACCCCGAAAAGGGGACACGGGGCATCTCCAGTTTCATCGTGAAGAAGGGCACCCCCGGCTTCATCCCCACTAAAGACGAAGAAAAAATGGGGCTCAAAGCCTCCATCACCTCCGAACTGCTCTTCGAGGATTGTCGAGTACCCCGGGAGAACCTCCTGGGGAAGCGGGGTGAAGGGTTCAAACAGATCCTCACCATTCTGGACGGGGGGCGGATCAGCATCGGAGCCATGGCCTTGGGACTAGGGAGAGCGGCCCTAGAGGCCTCCATCGCCTACGCCAAAGAGCGACATCAGTTCGGCCGCCCCATCGCCAAGTTCCAAGCCATCCAGTGGATGATCGCCGATGCGGCCACGGAACTGGAGGCCGCCCGCCTCCTCATCTGCCAGGCCGCCTATCTAGAGGACCAAGGTAAGCGGTTCACCAAAGAGGCGGCTATAGCCAAACTCTTCGCCTCCGAGGCCGCCGAGCGGGCCTGCTTCAACGCCATCCAGATCCATGGCGGCTACGGCTACAGCCGAGAGTACCCGGTAGAGCGGTTCTATCGTGATAACCGCCTCACCACCATAGGCGAGGGGACCTCGGAGATCCAAAGGCTGGTCATCGCCCGCCAGGTGCTCGAACTGGGCAAGGGGCTCTAGTTGGTCACCCGGCGGGAGATCCTAGGGAGCGTACTATTCATCGCTCTCCTGATGGGAGGGCTCTTGCTTCTGGTGGGAGTAGCCACCCCTTTCTTGCAACTGCCCCCGCTGAGCATTACCCTTATTGTGTCCGCTTTCGAGGCCGCGCTCATCCTTCCCCCTTGGCTAATCATCATAAGAGGCCATCGTGGGAGTTGGGGGCACCTCGGTTTCCGCGGCTTCCACCCCGCATATCTGCTCTTGGCCGGTGGATTGCTCTTCGCCTCCTTTGTCATCAACCTCCTCTGGTCCCTCCTCCTGGCACCCTTCGGCCTGGAGACCCAACCCGAGGTCCTGCCCATCTTCGGCAGCGGGTTGCAGGGGCTTGTTCTGGCCTTAGTCGCCGGAAGCCTGATCGCCCCCTTGGCTGAAGAGACCTTCTTCCGCGGCTTCCTCTTCGCCAATCTCAGAGAACACCACGGCCCCTTAAGAGCCATGGTCATAACCGCTCTTCTTTTCGCCCTCTTCCACCTCACCCCCACGGCATTTGTACCCCTCTTCTTCCTGGGCTGCTTTCTGGCCCTCCTCTACCACCTCTCAGAGTCCCTCCTGCCCAGCATCCTCCTCCATGCCACTATGAACACCTTAGCCTTCGCCCTCTCTTATCTGGTAGAGAGGCTCGGCCCCATCGCTTAGATCGAGGTGCACATAGTATCTAGGGAGCACGCTGAACACACTCGCTAGACCATCGCTGGCCTACCGATACGAGCAACGCCCTGCCCAGGTCCGATACCGCCTATCCCTCGGGATTCCGTCCCTCAGGGATCCTGTAAGGATAGGGAAAGGCTCCAATCCTGGTTAGCAAGGAGGTTTGTCGCATTTGAGATCAGAGATACCCCCCGCTTGAGAATACCATCGAACTATGGTAGAATAAATTATGGGCGATGATTCGCCCCTTTCGGTGTGTCCGTAAAGGATCCCTGTGGGAAAGAAGGAGCCCGGGAATGCATGAGACGGAAAAGTGGGTCATCGACGAGATCGAACGGATGCACTCCGAGATCAACCGCATGCTCCGGGAGATCGTCTCTCCCGAGCAGTGGGCCGCCATGCAGCAATACAAGGGGTTCCGACCTCCCACCGACGTCTATGAGACGGGCGCTCATGCCGTAGTTCGAATGGAGATCGCCGGCGTGAAGACGAGTGACTTAGAGATCTCTTTCGCCAATCGAGTTCTAACCGTTGTGGGGCGGCGACGCGATCCAGTGGAGAAACTGGTTTACCAGCAGATGGAGATCCGGTACGGTGACTTCCGAACCGATGTGCTCATACCCTGGCCGGTGAATGAGGAGGAGATAGAGGCCACCTATGAGGACGGTTTTTTGGTCATCTTCCTGCCGAAGAAGAAGGGGGCGCATAAGGTGCCCATCTCCGCAGAGGTGGAGGAGGCTTGATGGTTTCGGAAAGAGGTGAAATGGAAGATAAGTCGCCAGAGTCAGACGAGAAGGAACCTGCCATCCCTTCAAAGGTAACCGCTCCCACTCTGGAAGTGCGATCTCCGGATCGAGATAGAGAACTACCCACTATCCCCGCTGAGTTGCCCATTTTGGCCTTGCGGAAGACGGTGGTATACCCCTTAACCTGGATCCCCCTTAGCGTGGAGCGGCCGGAGTCGATCCAGTTGGTGGATCAAGCGGCTCTAGGGGATCGGGTCATTGGCCTAGTGACCATGAAGGTGGAGAAGCCCGACAGAGCCCTCCCGGAAGATCTCTATGCGGTAGGCACAGCGGCGATGATCCATCGCCTCATCAAGACCCCCACGGGAGGCGTGGGGCTCATCGTCCAGGGGATAGAGCGGATCAGGATCAAGGAGTTCACCCAGAGAGAGCCCTATCTCAAGGCTCGGGTGGAGGCAGCCCCCGATAGAGAGGAGGAATCGCTAGAGGTGGAGGCGTTGTCCCGCAACACGCTGGAATTCTTCCGCCGCCTCGTATCCCTCGTCTCCTACCTCCCTGACGAACTGACCGTGGCCATCATCAACGCTGAGGCCCCTCGGCAACTGGTCTATCTGGTGGCCAACGGTGTACGGCTGGAGACGGAGTCCGCCCAACAGATCCTAGAGATCGACGACGTGGCTGAAAAACTGCGGAAATTGAACTCCATCTTGAGCCGCGAATTGGAGGTCTTGGAACTGGGAAAGAAGATCCAAACCGAGGCCCAAGAGGAGATGGAGAAGACGCAGCGGGAATATTTCCTGCGGCAACAACTAAGGGCTATCCAGAAGGAACTGGGCGAGGTCGATGAGCAGACCAAGGAGATCAACGAACTCCGGGAGAAGATCGAGGCCGCGGGGATGAGCGAGGAGGCGAAAAAAGAGGCCACGAGAGAACTGGATAGGCTCTCTAGTATGCCCCCTGCGGCAGCGGAGTATTCGGTTATCAAGACCTACCTCGATTGGCTGACCAGCCTGCCTTGGAATAAGACCACAGAGGATAATCTAGATATCGAGCGCGCCCGCCAGATCCTGGACGAGGACCATTACGATCTGGAGGAGATAAAGGAGCGGATCCTAGAATATCTGGCTGTGCGCAAGTTGCATCTGGAGAGGGCCAAGGAAGGGGAAAAGGAAGCCTTCAAGGGAGCGATCCTCAACTTCGTGGGGCCTCCCGGGACAGGGAAGACCTCCCTAGGCAGATCGATCGCCCGTGCCTTGGGAAGGAAGTTCGTGCGGATGTCCCTGGGAGGGATGCGAGATGAGGCGGAGATCCGGGGCCATCGCCGTACCTACGTCGGAGCCCTCCCCGGGCGGATCATACAATCTATCAGGAGGACGGAGTCGAAGAACCCGGTCTTCATGCTCGACGAGGTGGACAAGATAGGGATGGACTTCCGGGGAGACCCAGCCTCGGCGCTCTTGGAGGTCCTCGATCCGGAGCAGAACTACACCTTCCGGGACCATTATCTGGACGTGGATTTCGACCTCTCCCAGGTGATGTTCATCACCACGGGCAACATCCTGGACACGATCCCCCCCTCCCTCCTGGATCGCATGGAGACCCTTCACTTAGACGGCTACACCGAGGAGGAGAAGGTCAAGATCGCCCAACAATATCTCATCCCCCGCCAGAGGGAAGAGAACTCCCTCCGGGAAGAGGAGATAGAGTTTCAAGAAGATGCGCTTCATGCTATCATTCGCGACTACACTCGCGAGGCGGGGCTGCGCAACCTGGAGCGAGAGATCGGAACTATATGCCGCAAGGTAGCCACCAAGATAGCCAGCGGTGAGGAAGGGAAGGTAGTAGTTACCAAGGAGAATATCCCCGAATTCTTGGGGAAGCCAAAGTTCTACAACGAACCCGCAGAGCGGACGGGGATACCCGGAGTGGCCACCGGTATAGCCGTGACCCCTACCGGGGGCGACATCCAGTTCATCGAGGCCACCAAGATGAAGGGGAAAGGCAACCTCATCTTAACCGGTAAACTAGGAGAGGTGATGAAGGAGTCGGCCCAGGCGGCCCTCTCCTACGTGCGGAGCAAGGCTAAAGAACTGGGGATAGATGAGGAGCTCTTCTCCCAGAACGATATCCATATCCACTTCCCCGCGGGAGCCATCCCCAAGGATGGCCCCTCTGGAGGGGTCACTACTGCCACGGCCCTCGTCTCCCTCCTCACCGATAGGCCGGTGAGATCCAACGTCACCATGACCGGGGAGATAACCCTCCGCGGACGGGTCCTCCCCGTAGGGGGGATAAAACAGAAGGTCCTGGCTGCCAGCCGAGCAGGACTGAACAAGGTGATCCTCCCTCACCGCAATGAAGCCGATCTAGCGGAGTTGCCTCCAGAGGTGAAAAAGGGCATCGATTTCGTCCTGGTGGAGACCGTCGACGAAGTGCTTGAAAACGCTCTAGAAGAGAAGGTTGTAGAGAAGGTAAAGACTGGGGGGAATAGGTGACCATTCGAGTGGGTGTTCTAACCATAAGCGACTGGGGAGCCCAGGGGCGACGGGAAGATGTGAGCGGGGCGACCATCAAAGAGATGGTCACCGAGAGGCTGGGGGGCGAGGTGACCGAATACGAGATCGTGCCCGACGAGCAGGAGGTGATCGAGACGATGCTCGTGGAGTGGGCCGATGTCTCGGGGGTGGACCTCATCCTCACCACCGGGGGCACCGGCTTCTCCCCTCGCGATGTGACCCCCGAGGCCACCAAAGCGGTCATCGAGCGGCAGGCTCCAGGCTTAACAGAAGCGATGCGTAGCCAAGGTTTGAAGAGCACGCCCCACGCCATGCTCTCCCGGGCCGTAGCCGGCATCAGGGGCAAGACCCTCATCGTAAATCTGCCCGGCAGCCCCAAAGCGGTACGGGAGAGCCTAGAGGTGATCCTCCCCGCCCTACCCCACGCCATCGAGATCCTGAGAGGCGAACCCAGCGCCCCCGGGGGGGCCAACCACCATGAATATCAGGCCTAAGTAGGGCAGGTATCGAACCCTGCTCTACTTACTAGTACAACCACACCAGGTGGCTCAGGGAGTGGTGGGAGAGGGAAAGATGGCAGAAGAGTTAGACCTTTATGCCAACCTAGAGGTAAGAACTGAGACGATACCAGAAGCTCGCTGACAGCGACACATCGCCTCTGGGCGTTTCCCCTCTTGACTCCCTCCTCGCCGCCCAGAGGCCGGGAGATAAGAGAAGACTATAAGAAACCGCCACGGTTTCTAGAGGAGAAAATGGAAGAAGTTGAAGGAGGAGATAAACAAGAAAATAGCAAAAAAACAGCTTAGTTTAATTAATTAGGAGTCAGGTTTTTATGAAATCTCAAAAAAGAAAAGACCAAAAACTAAGAATTCTTTCTCTTGGGGGCTGGGGTGGTGTCCATCAAAATATGTTTGTTTATGAAAGCGATGATGATATTCTAGTTATTGATTGTGGGATTGACTTTCCCGATGAAACTATGCCTGGAGTGGAGGTGATTGTTCCCGATGTCAGCTATCTTAGAGATAAGGTTGATAAAATTCGAGGAGTTATTATTACCCATGGCCATGTTGATCATTTCGGGGCCCTGCCTTTCGTGCTGCCCAGAATTGGCAATCCCCCCGTTTATGCCACTAGACTAGTTAAAGGATTTATCCGGGCTGAGCTGGCCGAGTTTGCCGTTTCTCGTCCGAAACTTCGCCTCATTGATCCCGATGATAAGTCTTTCAATTTGGGTCCTTTTGAAATTCTACCTTTCCGGGTTAATCACTCAGTTCCTGACAGCATCGGTCTTTGTCTAAACACCCCCGCTGGTAAGATTTTCCATGTCGCTGATTTCAAGTTTGACTTAACTCCGGTTGACGGCAGGGTTTTTCAAATAGCCAAGACAGCCAGACTGGCTTACCCAGGGGTTTTGGCTCTGGTTTCAGATTGCTTGGGAGCTACTACACCAGGTTTTACCGGTTCCGAACGAGAGATTGAGAAAATTCTTAGTCAGATTATTCGTGAGGCAGAGGGACAGGTTTTTATTACCACGGTTTCCTCTAACATCTCACGCTTTCAACAGGCTATTAGGGTTTCTTTGCAACACAACCGGAAGATCGTGATTCTAGGTCGTTCAGTAAAAGAGAAAATCGAGATTTCGCGAAAGTTGGGTTATCTAAAGCTTAGTCGAAGAAACGTCGTTTCTCCTCAAAAGGCAAGGAATCTCTCCCAGGATAAACTTACTTATCTGGTTGCCGGTAGCTACGGTCAGCCAAACTCTGCTCTTACTCGCTTGGCGGAGGGTACTTATCGCGATGCGAAGATTGAGAAGGGAGCGGTAGTAATTTTTTCTGCTGACCCTTCGCCTCCCGGTTCTAGAGAAGCGATGGACTTGGTGGTTGACAAGCTAACTCTGAAAGGGGCAAGGGTCCATTATTATGAAATCCAAGAAAATCTCCACGTTTCGGGCCATGGATCAGCGGGTGATATTCGCCTCCTTTTTGCCCTAGTCAAGCCCAAATATTTTATTCCCATTGGCGGTAATCCTCGGCATATCAGAGCTTACTCTTTTTTGGCCCAAGAGATGGGAGCAAAAGAAGATCAGGTTTTGGAATTATTCAATGGTGAGGTGGTTCAGTTTGCTAATAATCAGGCACAGATGGTGGGTAAGATTAAAGTAAAGGGTATCCCGGTTAAGTCTACATAGAGTTTTCGTTAAAGGAATTTGAGCGTGTGGGGGTGGTGAGGTCTGCGTGCGTTCGCATCCTGCCTGCCCTGGCACGTGGCAGGCCAGGGAGGATGCTTCCTTCAGACCCTGAGGGATCTTCAGGGCCCGAAGGGCAGCATCCGAAGGAAAAGCAGGCCTCTTCCTATCTCCCAACTTCAATAGGGCTTGTAAGACACAAGGCCCTTCCAGATGAATCCTGTGCATCCATACAGTAGGGCAGGTTTCCTTACCTGTCCTACTTACTATTTCAACCGCTCCTGCTTCTCACCAGCCTTATCACAGTGTACACAAGGGAGACTATGAAATAGAGAGGGATTACGATGACGGCAAGGATGAACAATACCGGTTCATCGCCTCCCGTACGCTGGAAATAGTCATAGAATAGCCCATAAATCAGATTGTGTAACAACACTGACAATATCCAGGCACCCGCTATTATTAGAACCCTTATCCAACTCAGCAGAAGGTACTTGTCCAATTTCCTCGTCATTTATCCCTCCTCCCATTATCGTCGGAAACCCTATACCTGAGAGATTCCTGCTCGACCAAACGCCCTCTTTGCGCTTCTATCAAACCACAAAAGGACTGCCAATACCAGACCAATAACTGCCAAAAAATGCCAACTTTGCGGAAGTGAAAAGATTGCATCTGCTCATCTCACTTGAAAAAACAGCGGCCAATCGAGGCCGCCGGCTCAGATTCGCTGCTCCAAAGGCAGGGGTCACTTATACCTTATCACCTGGAAGCGGTAGAGTTGCACCGGCTCATCGGGCCCGATGCCCGCCTTCCGCCGGCAGATCTCCACCTGGTACTCTACCGTATCCACACCCTCCAAATCAGGGAGGAGGAGCCCGCGCCTCCACCCGCTCTCCACGATGACGCCGTACCGCTTGGGATCCAAATCTTCCATCCCTGCCACCGGCTCAGGGGTAGTTAGGACATCCACGGAGATATCGAGGTCATCGAGCTCCTCCGGCCTCACGGGAGGGAAGCGGGGGTCCCGAGTGGCTGCGGCGATGGCGTTGCGAATGATCTCCTGGGCCACGTTCTCCTCCATAGGCTCGATGGTGCCTATGCAACCCCGAAGTTGCCCCCTCTTCTTGAGGGAAACGAAGGTCCCAGCCCGCTCCCGCATCTCCGGCGTCGGTTCCTCGGGAGGGGAGATAACCCGCCCCTCCTGGATATACCTTCTGATCGTCTCCTGGGCCAGGCGAACGAAAGGGTGAGGCCCTGCCATACTTCCCTCCAAACCTATGCCCTCCCTTATAGCCATTCTAACCCTGAGCCTCCTCCATGTCAAGCCTATTGACGGGGTGGTGATTATGGTCTATAATGCCAAAAGGTCAACCTACGGAGGAACCGTTTCCTCCAGACACTCTTTGCAAGGAGGCGAAGATGGAGAAACCTTGGTTGAAGCATTACGACGCTGGTGTCCCCCACACCATCGACTACCCTGAGGTGCCACTCCACCACTTTCTAGAGGAGTCGGCGCGGAAGTATCCCCATAACGTAGCCACGGTGATCCAGGGCGGGAAACTGACCTATAAGGAACTGAACGAACTCAGCGATCGCCTGGCCGCGGCCCTCTACGATCTAGGCGTCAGAAAGGGCGACCGAGTGGCTCTCTACTTCGTCAATTGCCCTCAATACGTGATCGGCTTCTACGCCATCCTCAAAGTCGGGGGCGTCTCCGTGGCCATCAACCCTCTCTACGCGCCCCGAGAGGTGGCCCATCAACTCAACGATTGTGGTGCGGAGACGATCATCGTCATGAGCATGATGTATCCGGTAGTGAAAGCGATCCGTGCCCAGACCAAACTCAAGAAGGTCATCGTCTCCAACATAAAGGAGTACTTCTCCCCTCCGATCAAGATCCTGTTCACCCTCTTCAAAGAGGCGAAGGATGGACATCGTGTCACCTTGGATGAGGGCGACCTCTGGTTGCAGGATCTCTTAGCCCAGTACACTCCAGAACAGCGGCCGGAGGTGGAGGTCGGCCCCGACGACCGAGCCATCTTCCAATATACCGGGGGCACCACCGGAGTCCCCAAGGGAGCGGTAGGGCTGCACCGCAACCTGGTGGCCAACACCCTGGAAGCATCCTCTTTCTTGCCCGACCTTCAGGAAGGCAAAGAGGTTCACCTAGCAGCCATCCCGCTATTTCACGTCTTCGGCCTAGTGGCGGTCATGAGCCACGCCGTGGCCGTGGGTGCCTCCATGATCATGATCCCCGACCCCCGGGATATCAACGCGGTCCTCAAGGCCATCGATAAGTACAATGTCACCCTCTACATGGGCGTGCCCACCATGTATCTGGCCCTCTGCAACCACCCTGACATCACCAAGTACGATGTGAAATCTATCAAGGCTTGCATCTCCGGGTCAGCGCCCCTGCCCTTAGAGGTGAAGAGGAGGTTCGAGGAACTCACTGGTGGTAAGTTGGTGGAGGGGTATGGACTAAGCGAGGCCCCCACGGCCAGCCACTGCAACCCGGTCTATGGGAGGGTTGTGCCCGGAAGCATCGGCCTACCTCTTCCCGATATCGAGGCCAAGATCGTGGACCTGGAGACAGGCACCAAGGACCTCCCCGTGGGAGAGATAGGAGAACTAGTCTTCAGAGGCCCCATCGTCATGGAGGGGTACTGGAACATGCCCGAGGAGACGGCCTTGGTGATGCGCGAAGGAGGTTGGCTCCTCACCGGCGACATCGCCAGGATGGACGAAGATGGCTACTTCTACATCGTGGACCGCAAGAAGGATATGATCCTCTGCTCCGGCTACAATGTCTATCCGCGGGATGTGGACGAGGTCCTCTTCGAGCACCCCAAAGTGCTAGAGGCGGCCGTGGCTGGCATCCCCGACCCCCGCCGGGGCGAGACGGTGAAAGCCTGGATCGTCCTCAAGCCTGGGGAGACGGCCACCGAGGAGGAGATCATCGACTTCTGCCGGGACAAACTGGCCAAGTTCAAGATACCCACCGCTGTGGAGTTCCGAGACGAACTCCCCAAGACCATGGTGGGCAAGGTCCTCCGTCGCTATCTCAGGGAGGAGGAACTGAAGAAGCAAGCGGGGCAAGGCGAAGCATAAACCCAACGCTGACTAGGAGCAGACAGATAGAGACAGATAGGGACGGCTCGGGCCCGTTCCTATCTTCTTATCGGCTGTAGCAGGCATCTACCGGGAACCTTTGGCCCCTAGTTGCCGTCTATGGAGTGGCGAAGCAAGCATTTACAAATGGGCGAATTCGGAGGCCCTTGTGAGCGGGGCTGGGCACCGCCCCAGAATATATCTTATGCGGGAGGCTTTCATGAAGACCAAATTACTCAGTGTAGTGATGGTGATCGCACTGCTGGGCCTGGTGGGTTGTAGCATTTGGATCGGCGTACCAGGTGATCTGCCACCGGGGGAGATCGTGCGCTCAGAGAAGCAGCGTGTGACTTCACCAGATGCGCCAGAAGCCGATTTGGCGGAACTGGTGTCCGGAAACAGTGCGTTTGCTTTCGACCTCTACCAGGCCATCCGAGAGGGGGACGGTAACCTCTTCTACTCTCCGTACAGCATCTCTCTGGCGTTGGCGATGACTTATGCTGGGGCCCGCGGCGAGACCGAACAGCAGATGGCGGATACCCTCCAGTTCACTCTCCCCCAAGACCGACTGCATCCTGCTTTCAACACCCTGGATCTCGAACTCGCCGGTCGCGGTGAAGGTGCCGAAGGCCAAGACGGAGGCTTCAGGCTGAACATCGTCAATTCCATCTGGGGCCAAGACGGCTATTCGTTCCTGCCCCAATTCCTCGACACCCTGGCTGAAAACTATGGTGCCGGACTGAGGCTGCTCGATTTCGTGAAGGCACCGGATGAGTCCCGTGGGGTCATAAACGACTGGGTCAGTGACGAGACAGAGGGCAAGATCCAAGATCTGCTTCCTCAGGGCTCCATCACCTCAGCTACGGTGCTTGTCCTCACCAACGCCATCTACTTCAATGCGGCATGGGAATACCCCTTTGAAGAGGAACTGACCCATGATGGCCCATTCCATCTGCTCGATGGCAGCCAGGTCACCGTACCGATGATGGAGCAGAGAGAGTACTTCGGCTACGCCGAGGGCGAAGGGTATCAGGCGGTCGAACTGCCCTACGACGGCGGGGAACTTTCCATGGTCATCTTCCTTCCCGAGGACGGCCGATTTGAGGAGTTCGTCAGCGCGCTGGATGGCGAGCGAGTAGCTTCCATCTTGAAGGATATCAATCCGCAGGAGGTCCACCTGACCATGCCCAAGTTTACCTACGAATCGGGCTTCAGACTGAAGGAGACGCTCGCTGGGATGGGCATGCCGGCTGCCTTCGCCGCTGCGGACTTCTCGGGGATGGACGGCACCCGCCACCTTTTCATTGATGATGTATACCACAAGGCGTTTGTATCGGTGGACGAAGCTGGTACGGAAGCGGCAGCGGCCACCGCAGTGGTGGTCGCGCGGGCAGCCCCCACACCACCCAAAGAGGTCACAGTCGATCGCCCCTTCATCTTTATGATTCGCGACATCGAGACCGGTGCCATTCTGTTCCTGGGTCATGTCGTAAACCCGGCCGCATAATCGCCCTTGACCGCTATCGGCGGCCGGGAGTCTTAACCTGCTCTCAGGGGGGCGTCCACGCAATTCACGCCAGTTGACAAGACGCATACCCACATGAAAAAGGCAAGGCGAAGGAGGCCAATCCAGGCTACCAACGTAAAGAAGGGTGAATCTTCATCCACCCTTCTTCTGTCCCTCGATGCTATAGGCAGATTTCCCTCCCCCTGACCTCAACGGCTCCTCGATTCCACCTCCGTGATGGGTACGGCGATCACCGTCATCGAAACCGGCTGACCTATCTCCATTGCCTAGATGACTACCTCATGAGTCCTACCTTCTCTCCCTCCCCCAGAGGCGATGTAACCATGACCTTATGGGGCCAGCGTGACGTTTCACTATGATGACCGTCTTGGAGCACCGTCGGGCTATCGTCTCCGGAACGTTGCCCACCACGAGTCGTTGGAAGAGCCCTTCACGCGTGGCTCCCAAGAGCACTAGGTCGTGCTCCTCGGCCTCAGCCAACACCGCCTGGACAACATCGGGAGCGACTATGACCTTGTGTTCCAAAGGCCGACCCGATTCTAAACCAGTCAAAGTGCGATCGATCACCTTCTTCCCGTGCTCTACCTCTGTTTCTCTCCTAGATCGGCATATATAGAGGGCCGTAACCTTCCCCCTGTACTCTTCGGCTAGGGCGATGGCCATCTCCGCTGCCAGGGCAGCGTTGGGCCCTCCAGCGGTGGGAACAAGGATGCGTTCCACATGAGATAGACCACGATCCCGGACCACGGCCACATCACACGGCGTCTCCTCAATCACCCTATCCAAGACGCGACCCAAAAGGACCCCTCGGGAACGGGCATAGCCCCGCCAGCCGAGCATCAAGAGGTTCGCCTCTCTCTCTGCCGCCGCCTCGATGATGGTAAGCCCTATATCGCGCCCCAAACGAGTTACCGAGCGCACCGGCACCTCCTCACTATCATAGGCTGCCGCTTCTTCCAATAGTGAATCTTTGGACAAGAACTTGGGCACCACATGGAGGGCTAAGACCTCGCCTTCCTTCGCCTTAGCCAAAACCTTGGCCAGGGTCAACAGGCTCTCAAGCGAAGACCGGTGGCCCAAAGAGACCAGCACCCGATATTCCCGCCGGGAGACCCTGGTCAACCCCGCTCGCGACTCTCCCACGCGCTCAGGCTCAAAGAAATCCTCGTCGAACTCAAAGACGAATCCACACCGGTAGCATTGGAAGACCACCCGCAGAGGAGAGAGAGGCTCCACCTCGCCAGGCAGATCCACCCGCATCTCGTAGAGCCTCTGCTCCTGCAAACCCACCAGTTTGGCCTCTCCCCGGCAGAGGGGACAGATAAATTCGAAATCCCGAAGTTGGTCCGCCAGCCTCTCACTCCGCTCCCTGATATGGGCCAGGGCCCTCTCTTCCTCGTTCACCTCCGCCTCCTCAAATCGTCGAGTAGTTCTTCACTCCTCCTCTCCAGCCGCTTGAGACGCCGAGAGGATAAGATACCCTTCCGCCGTAATATGTAAACGCCCACCCCCGCCAAGGAAGCACCGACCCCGTAGAGAATTGAATCGAGAGAGAGAAAAGGGGCCACTCCGGCGGAAGTGATCACCGCCAGGATGACCACCCAAGGGTAGCCGGGAACCTTATAGGGCCGCTTGAGATCTGGTTCTTTGCGACGCAAAAGTATCACGCTGGCGTTCACCATGGCCAGCCCCACGAGATAGGAAAAGTCGGCGATACCGGCCACCATCTCGATGCTGTTCAGCAAGACCAGGGCGATCGTTACCGCCATGGTAATGAAGATGCCCGAGACGGGCGTCCCCTTTCTCTCATCCAAGAGGCCGAAGAGGCGGGGAAAGTTGGCGTCTCGCCCCAAGGCATGGAAGACGTGAGAGGCGGCCAGAATATAGGCGTTCAAAGAGGAAAGGGTGGCGGCTATGAAGGCCACCGCCACCACCAAGGCGCCGTAGCGTCCCAATAGAGAGCGCCTGGCCACTTCCACCAGAGCCAAGCCGCTGGCCGTGGCCTCTTCACCGACCACGGCTTTGATCCCTTGATGGCCGGCCACCCCTACCATGGTGGCCACAGTAGCCAAGAAGAAGAAAGTGCCGACGGCCAAAGTGATCATAATGGCCCGGGGAATAGTGCGCTCAGGCTCAACGATCTCCTCCGAAGCGGGGCTGATGAGTTCAAACCCCACATAGCAAAGATAGATGAACCCCATCACATACAGAAAATCGAGGGGGCGTCCTTCTGATAGGAAGGGGGTGTAATGGTTCAACTTGATTCGCGGGATGGAGGCCAGAATCACCAGGAAAAGCAAGCCCAAAAGCGATAAGGTCATAAGGTTCTGTGCTCTGCTCGTCCCTTTGATCCCACGGTAATTGATCAGCGAGAAGAGTATCACGGCCGGGATAGCCAAGGCTGGATACCAAGGGACAGGAAAGAAAGGAGTTAGGGCATCGGAGAAGGCCAAAGCGAAGGTAGCACAGGCGGCAACACCCCCGATCCAGAGGAGCCAACCGGTGGCGAACCCATAGAGGCCAGGGCTAGCCATCTGGGCAAAGGTGTAGCCCCCGCCAGCCTTAGGGATGGCCGCCGATAGTTCACAATAGCAAAAAGCGGTTAGCAAACTCACCACCGCCATGACCAGATAGGCCAAAATAGCCGCTGGCCCAACGATGGCGATCGCCCGCCCGGAGAGGACGAAAATGCCAGCGCCCACCAACGCCCCGATGCCCAAGAGCGTAGCGCCCCCTAGACCCATCACCCGCTTGAATTCTGCTATCTAAACCCTCCCTGGGAGAGCCGGCTCACCGGTATCCCCTAAAGATATTAAGATACAGAGCCTTAGACCAGTTCTATGATTGTACAAAGATTACCTCAGGAGTGCCACCTTCTCTCGCCCCCCAAAAGGCGATGCAACGATGACCTTATAGGACCAGCGTGGCGTTTTACTACGATGACCGTCTTCGAGCACCGTCTGGCTACCACCTCCAGAACGTTGCCTATTAGAGTTGTCGGAAGAGGTCTACCTCTGCCGCTACCGCCCTCTGAGGTGCCAGACTAGGTTAGCGTCGCAGATGGTAGGGGATGTCGATGATGACCCGCTGGAAGCCATGGCGTCGCCGGCGGTAGAGGAGCGCGACTTTAATCAGCCAGGCCGTCTGGTTATGCAACAAGCGGTGCCACCATCTGGCCGGGACAAACTCAGGTAATATCACCGTGGCGAGCTGGCCGTCGTTGTGCTGGCGGTCGGTCTCGTCGAGAAAGTCCAGCAGCCGCCCGACGATAGACCGGTAAGGCGAAGGCACGACCGCCAACTCTACATCCGGCCACCACTCTTCCCACCGCTCGCGGACGCGTTCTCCTGTGCCCGGTTCAATCTCAATGTACACTGCCGTCACATTGTCCGAGATGGACCGGGCGTAAGCGATGGCGTCAAAGATCCCGCGATGGACACCGGAGATGGGGACCACTACCCGCGGGGTTGGATATGGCTTGAGGGAAGGGGGCAGCCCGCGCAACGATAACTGCTGGGCGACCTCTCGGTAGTGGACACGGATCTGAAGAAAGATGAAGACCAAGACCGGAATCAATAGAATGGTAATCCAAGCTCCCCTAGCGAATTTGCTGACGCCAATGACTATAAGCGTTGTCCCTGTCGCCAGGGCTCCAAGGCCGTTGAAGGCCGCTTTCGGCCACCAGCCCTTTCCTCGCTCACGCCACCAGTGGGTGACCATCCCCGTCTGTGATAGCGTGAAGGCCAGGAACGCGCCCACGGCAAAGAGGGGGATTAGGGCATGGGTATCACCGCCAAAGAGGACGATCAGCAAGCCTGTCGCACCCGCTAAGAGCAGGATGCCATTGGCAAAAACCAGCCGGTCCCCTATGATGGACAGTTGACGGGGCAGAAAGCTATCCTTTGCTAGCAGCGCCGCCACGCGAGGGAAATCCGCAAAGCCGGTGTTGGCCGCCACCGCCAGCATGAGCATCGTGCTGGCCTGAACCAGTAGATAGGCTGGTCCGCTGCCCAGCAGCCGCCGCGCCAGGGCCGAGAGGATCGTCTCCTCAGGCCCAGCGACCACACCCAGGAGTTGCGTCAACCCGATACTGCCCAGGAATAGTATCCCCATCAGCAGGGCCATGACTATTAGCGTCCGCCCGGCATTCTTCGACTCGGGGCGCTGAAAGACCGGTACCCCGTTGCTGATAGCCTCAATGCCGGTCAGCGCCGTGCAGCCGGCCGAAAAGGCGTGCAACACCAGGAACGCCGTCAGCGGTTCGGAAGGCAGCGGGGCGACAGCGGCCCGCGCCCCGGGGCCTTCCATCACGGTGCGCACCGCGCCGTAGGCTAGCATCGAGAGATAGGCGAACAGGAACAGGTAGACCGGGCCGGCCATCAGCGTCCCCGTTTCGTGCAGGCCCCTCAGGTTGGCTAAGGTGATGACGAGTAGCAGCAAGAGCGACAAGGTCACGCGGTGCGGCCATACCACGGGAAACGCCGACGCGATCGCCGCCACCCCTGCGGTCAGGCTCACCGCTGCGGTCAGCAGGTAGTCCATCAGTAGCGCGGCCGCTGCCACCAACCCCGGCAGCGTCCCCAGGTTCTCTCGAGCCACGATGTACGAGCCACCGCCGGAAGGGTAAGCGTGGATGGTCTGGAAGTAAGAAAGAGCGAGGAGGGTCAGCAACCCCATGATGGCCAAAGCAATGGGCAGGGATAGGGGCAACCCGGCACTTCCAGCGACCACCAACCCCAGGTAGATCTCCTGGTTGGCGTAGGCGATAGACGAGAGCGCGTCGGGTGAGAACGCGGCCAGCGCTCTGATCTTGTTCAACCGCTTCTCTTCAAGCAGTCGCGTGGGCAGTGGGGAGCCGATCAACGCCTCTTTAATCTCGCTCCACATTGAACATCACCCGCCGTTCATTCTAGAGTGAAAGAGAGTGTCAGTCAATGAGAGAAGCATGGCTTTGAACCCACCTCTAGTCCACCGGACGAGCGAAGACGAGATACCCCGTATGGGCCACCATCCTGTCCACAGGGCGCAACCTAGCAGGCACAGTCTTATAGGGTCGGAGCAGTATCTCACAGACCTCGATATCTACAAAGCCTTCCTCTTCCAGCCCTCTTAGGAGGTTTGAGACCTGATTAGCGGTGGGCACCACCGCTCCGAAGAAACCTCCGGACTTGAGAGCCTCCCGGACTTGGAGGAGATAATGGTGGGGGCTCCTCACGTCAAGGAATAGGGCATCCACATCGCGCTCATCAAACCCCTCAGCGATGTCCCGCTGTTTCAGTTCCACGTAGTCCAAGAGCCCCACCCGAATCAGGTTCCGCGCTGCCAAGGCGAGCATATCCTTCCGCTCCTCGTAGGAGTAGACGCGTCCCTCCGGAGCCACCGCCTGAGCCAAGGCGATGGTGAAAGCGCCGCTGCCGGTGCCTGCCTCTACCACTCGGGAGCCGGAGCGTATGTTCATCTTGAGGAGGATATAGCCCGATTCCTTGGGGTAAACGATCTGGGTGCGTCGCCTGGCATTCATGATCAGGTCATGGATAGAGGGTTCCAGCACCCAAAATGGGTATCGCAGATGAGAGAGGACCTCCCCTCCCCAGGGCTGGCCGATGAGGTCATCGTGCAAGATCCGCCCTCGATGAGAATGGAACTCCTCCCCCCTCTTAAGGCGGACGATGAACCGCTTCCCATCTTTTCCCAACAGGAGAACCAGATCGTTCTCCGAGGCTATCTCCGCCAACCTCTCTTCTCCCTCCTACGATCTCGACTTGGCCCAGCCCGAAACTCTCGCCGGTTGTCGTAGCGTCGCAGATCACTGCGACGCTACCCAAATGGGCGGAACAGGGCTCGAACCTGTGACCTCTTCCTTGTAAGGGAAGCGCTCTCCCCACTGAGCTATCCGCCCACGCTTTCATCCTAAAGCAAGACTCGGTTTATGTCAAGACCACAAAACAGACCGTCAAAACGGCAAATCCTCCACCTCCCCTGCAGCCACTAACTCCGCCTCCCTCCTGACCGGGCATATCTCAAGGTAGTCACACCAGGAGCAGAAGGAGTTCACCCGAGGCTTGAACTGCTCCGTCCCTTCGATCCGCGCGATGATCTCCTTTATCTTCTCCATCGCCGCGTCCAGGTCTTCCTTCGATCTAGTGGTGGTCAACTTCTCCCCCGCTTGGAGGTAGTGAGCGGTGAGTTTCGAGGCGAAGATGGCCCGCTGGTGGTAGAGCCCCAGGCAGTAGATGCTTATCTGCAAATCTTGGTCGAACTCCTCCTGGGAGGGGACATAGGTCCCGGTTTTGTAATCGATAAGTTCATACCCTCCATCGGGGAGGCGATCCACCCGATCGATGCGGCCCATGAGTATGAAATCGGCAACGGGCACCTCCAACCGCTCCTCGATCACCTCCGGCCGAACGCTCATATCTTCTGAGTGGTAGTAGATCTCCAAGACCTCCAGAGCCTTCTCCCCCCACATCCTCTCCTCCTCCGCTGACTTAAAGACCCGCCGATCCTGCCGGAGCCAATGCTGGCGGAGAAGGTGCTTCAACCCCTCCAGGGTGCGCCCCTCGGGAGGCACGCGGAAGAAGTCGGCCAACGCCTTATGGATGGCCCGCCCGAAGATGAAATGAGGCCACTCCTTCTTATACTTGTCCCCCAGGTAGTCGATATACTGGAACTTGTAGCGGAGGGGACAACGTTGGAAGATACTCAGTTTGTAGGGGCTGACTTTCATCTGTGCGTTCTTTTTAGATCACCGCCCCGGGGTCTCACATCTTCTCCGGCGCGGAGACGCCCATGAGCCCCAGAACCTGGGCCAGGACTATCTGGCAAGCCTTCACCAACTTGAGCCGGGCCTTGTTCAAGGGCATATCCTCAGGATAAGAAGAGACGACGCGGCATTGCTTGTAAAAGGAGTGGAAGGCGCTGGCCAAATCTTGGGCGTAGTAGGTCAGATGATGGGGAGCCAGGTTGGTGGCCGCCAACTCCACGATGTCCGGGAGGAGCAGCATCTGCCTGAGGAGAGCCAACTCCGCCTCATGGGTCAAAAGGGGAACATCGCCGTCGCTGTAATCTAGGTCCCCTGCATAGCCAAGGATGCTAGCGATCCTAGCGTGGGCGTACTGCACATAGTAGACCGGGTTCTCCTGCGACTGCTCCTTGGCTAACTCTAAGTCGAAGTCCATCTGGCTATCGGCGGCATGGGTGAGGAGGAAGAAGCGAACCGCATCGGGCCCCACCTCATTGAGGACCTCCCGCAGGGTGACGAACTCCCCCGCGCGCTTAGATAAGCGCAATACCTCCCCACCCCTCTTCAGGGTGACCAACTGGTATATGAGAAGGGTCAGCCGTTCCGGGTCCAACCCCAAGGCCCGCATCATAGCCTTCATGCGGGGAACATGCCCCTGGTGGTCGGCCCCCCAGACATCTATCACCCAATCGAAGCCTCGCTTGATGAACTTCTGGTAATGATAGGCGATATCCGAAGCGAAATAGCCGGGCTCTCCCGTGGAGCGGACGACCACCTCGTCCTTGTCGCCCCCCAAGGCGGCGGCCGCAAACCAGATAGCCCCCTCTTCCTCAAAGATATGGCTCCCCTGGCGTAGGATCTCCATAACCTCCGCAAAGTAGCCATCGCCGTATAGGCTTCGCTCCGAGAACCAGTTATCGTACCGGATGCCCAAGAGTTCCAGGTCCTCCTTGACACCCTCTAAGACCTTAGATAGCCCCACCTCGCTGATAGCCTCCAGCGCCTCCTCACGGCCCATCCGCAGGTATCTCGTCCCCTCGGCCTCGGCTATCTCTTGCCCCCACTCCACCATATATCGGCCTCGATAGCCACCCTCCGGTATCTCCTCCTCTCGCCCCAGCGCCTGGGCGTAGCGGGCGTATAAGGTCTCGTTGAAGAGCCGCATCTGCGTGCCCGTATCGTTAACGTAATATTCCCGCTGCACCTCGTATCCCGCTGCCTCCAATAGGTTGGCCAAACTGTCCCCCAAAACCACGTTGCGGGCGAAGCCCACATGCAACGGGCCAGTGGGGTTGGCGCTGCCATACTCCACCTGGACCCTCCTCCCCCGGCCCAGATCCAAGCGACCATAGGAAGGGCCTTGAGCCAATATGGTCTCCACCTGTTGAGCCAGCCAGCCGTCGTCCAGGGTGAAGTTGATGAAACCGGGCCCGGCCACCTCCACCCGGCTGATAAACTCAGCAGGAGGGAGATGCTTGACCAAAATCTCGGCCACCTGGCGGGGAGGCTTGCCCACTCGACTGGCCACCTGCAAAGCCAGGTTGCTGGCATAATCCCCATGCTCCTCCCGCTGGGGCTGCTCCACGATGAGCGGAGGTAACTCAAAGGGTGGCAGATCTCCAGCCCCCTGAGCCTTCAACACCGCATCCTTTAGGAGTTGGGCTATCTCTCTTTTCATCTAACAGTTATACTCCTGTCCCTTCCCTATGGGATCCCGAGGGACGGGATCCTGCAAGGACATCTCCTCCCAGTTCTTCCCCACCTTTATATCCACCTTGAGGGGAGCCCGCAACCCGTAAGCCCCTTCCATCACAGAGCGGACAAGGGGAGCCACGGTTTTCAATTCCCTCTCTGGCACTTCCAGGACCAACTCATCGTGCACCTGGAGGGTCAAGCGGCTGGCTAACCCCTTCTCCTGGAGAGCCCCATGAAGGCGGATCATCGCTATCTTGAGGATATCAGCGGCGCTGCCTTGGATGGGCATGTTGATAGCCATCCGCTCCGCCGCTCGTTTCACCCGGCCATGGGCTCGACTAGTAGATCGAAGTTCCGGGAAGTAGCGACGTCGACCGAGGAGAGTGGAGACATACCCCTTCTCCCGAGCCATCCGCTTGGTCTCTTCTACATATTCCCCCACCTGGGGATAACGGGCGAAATAGTTAGCGATAAACTCAGCGGCTTCCTCCCGCGAGAGTCCCGTCCTTTGAGCCAAGCCGTAGGCCCCCATGCCGTACGAAAGGCCGAAGTTGATGCTCTTGGCTATGCGCCGCATCTCAGGGGTAACCTGGGAGAGGGGGACATCCATAACGGTAGCCGCGGTGCTGGCATGGATATCCTCCCCCCGTTCGAAGGCGCTCAAAAGGCCCGCGTCCTGGGAGATGTGAGCCATGATCCGCAACTCCACTTGGGAGTAATCGGCGGACAAAAGCAAGCAACCCTCCTCCGCTATAAACGCACGCCGCACCTTACGCCCTATCTCGGTACGGATGGGGATATTCTGCAAGTTGGGGTCACTGGAGGAGATCCGCCCGGTCACCGTCCCCGTCTGATTGTACGAGGTATGGACCCGCCCCGTCCGCCGGTTCACCAAGAGCGGCAGAGCATCGAGGTAGGTGGATTTCAGTTTGCTGAGTTGCCGATGCTCCAAGACCAGTTCGATGAGGGGATGCATACCCCGCAACTCCTCCAAGACCCCAGCCGAGGTAGAATATCCGGTCTTAGTTCTGACTTTAGCCGGGAGCCCCAACTCCTCAAAGAGGACAGTGCCAAGTTGCTGGGTGGAGGATACGTTGAAGGGGTGGCCGGCCATCTCGTAGATCTCCCCCTCCAGAGCGGTGATACGCAGATATAGTTCCCGGGACATCTGCTTCAGGTGCTCTATGTCCAGAGCCACCCCGGCCATTTCCATGGCCACCAAGACCTCGACCAGCGGTATCTCCACCTGGACGAAGAGATCCCAAAGTTGGTTCTCTTTCAGTTCCGCTTCCAAGAGCCTAGCCAACCGCTCCGTGGCTTCCACATCGGCGACAGCGTAGGAGGCTGCGGCGGCGATGGGAACCTGGGCCATGGTCTTCTGATCTCTTCCTTTGCCGATCAGTTCGCTGATGGAGGTCATCTCCACCCCCAGTTTCCGCCAAGCCAAATTCTTCAAGCCGAAGCCCCTTCCCCCAGGGTCGAGGAGATAGGCGGCGATCATGGTATCGAAGGCCAGCCCCCGAACCTCCAAACCGTGACGGCGCAAGACCACTAAGTCGTATATGGCGTTATGGGCCCATTTGGCCACCCCGTCGTCCTCCAGGATGGGGGCTAAGGCGGCCCTAACTTCTTCCCAAGGCAATTGCCCCTTTCCCTCGGAATCCTGTAAGGATAGGGAAGGCTCCAAGTGACCGAGGGGGATATAGCACCCCCCTCCAGGCTCCGTAGTGAGGGCCAACCCTACCAGATCTACCGACATGGCGTCAGTGCCGGTGGTCTCCACATCCAAAGTTAAGTGAGAGGAGGGGGATAACTCGGTCACCACTCTTTCCAGCGCCTTTTTTGTGGTCACCACTTGACAATCAACGGTTGCCTTCCCCTCAGGGGTCAAGAGCGTCAACTGCTCCGCCTTTTGCTCCGACTTGGGCAACCGATCCACCAGACTCCGAAACCCTAACTCCCTGAAAACTTCCATCACCCGATCCCGGTCGTAGTCGCCGGTGTGACACTTCTTCAGATCTAGGGTAATGGGGACATCGGTAACGATGGTAGCCAATCGCTTGCTCAAGAAAGCCTGCTCCTTACCTTCAGTGAGGGCCTTTCTGACCCTGACTGGTTCGATCTCCTCCAGATGCCCATAGATCTCCTCGATGGTGTCGTACCGTTTGATGAGATCGGTGGCGTACTTGGGCCCTATGCCTCGAACCCCGGGTATATTATCCGAAGCGTCTCCCACCAGAGCCTTGTAATCCACCAGCAGGGAGGGTCGAAAGTCGTACTTCTCCTCAAGGGCCTTCTCATCAAAGAGTCTGGCCTCGGAGAAAGGTTGTCGGTGGCCCCCGGTGGTCAATACCTTCACCCTGGGAGATACCAACTGAAAGGCATCGTAATCGCCGGTGAGGATGAGGGTCTCCACGCCCAACTCCTGGGCCTGCTTGGAGAGGGTGCCGATGAGGTCGTCGGCCTCGTACCCCTCCACCTCGAAGATGGGGAAACCCAGAGCCTCGATCACCTCTACTATGCGAGCCATCTGGTCCCGCATCTCCTCGGGCATACGAGCCCGCTGAGCCTTGTACTCCTTGAACTCTTGGTGCCTAAAGGTTTCCTTCCCCGCATCGAAGGTCACGGCGATGTAGTCAGGCTTCTCTTGCTCCAAAGCCCGAAGGAGCATCAGGGTAAAGCCGTACACTGCGTTGGTCAACTCTCCCCGGGAGGTGGAGAAAGCATCTATGGGGAGAGCGAAGAAGGCTCGATAGGCTAACGCGTGCCCATCCACAAGAACCAGTTTCTTACCCATCGCCTCACTTCCTGGCTATATCCATTCTAGCCGCTGGCAAAGCCAAAGTCAAAGAAGGGATACATCAGACATCAGGCCTGAAGAGGAAAAGAAGAGAACGTTTGTGATGCTCTCTCTGTCTAAAAGCCTTACCTGAGCGCGGTAATTATATAAGCCAGGAGAACCAAACCCGCCCCTACGAGGAGAAGGTGGATGAGGCAACCGCCGATCTTCTTGATAATTCCGAAGAGCCAAGTCACTATGAGCACAGCGATGACCAGGCCCGCCAGGATGGTGATGGCACTTCCCACTCGATCCCCCTTTACCTGTTTGGGGTATTCTAGGGGGCGAAGGGCCAGATGTCAAGGCGGCAACCGCTACATAGGTCATTACTCAGAGGTGGCTGAAATGGGCATCTCATGATATACTGGAAAAGCCTCGATATGCTAACCCCTCTGCCGCCTCTCCTTCGGATGCTGAGGCATCCTCAGGATGCCGAACGCACAGCCGCATACCGCCTATCCCTCGGGATCCCGTCCCATACGTAAAGTATCCCTGTGGGAGAAATCCAGGGCCAGAGTGAGGGGGAGATCGTCGCCCTGAAGGACGACGCTATATACCCCAGAAGCCCGAAAAGCGGTAGAGAGGGAGGAGCAAGGATACCTAGAGTAGTATCACTAGGAGCAGTCCCATCTGGGCCTCGATATGCTAACCCCTCTGCCACCTATTTGTCGCATTTTTAATGAGACTAGCCGGGCGGCAACCGCTATATAGATCACCATCACTTAGAAGTGGCTGAAACGAGCCTCTCGTGATATACTGAAAACGAGGAGCGGGGCTATGATCGACCACTTCATCCCCAGCGAGGGAAGAGAGGAAAGGATCCCCCTGGAGCGGCATCTGGATCCGATGCCGGGAAACGTGGTCTCCCGATACATCGAGGCCTATTCCCACCCTGGGGGTATGATCTTGGATCCCTTCTGCCAGACGGCGGTAGTGATAGAGGAAGCGGTCCAAAAGGGGAGATCAGCCCTGGCCGCTCACTTCAGCCCCCTAAACGTGCTCATAGCGCGGGCCACCCTCAGGCTCCCTCCCCCGGAGGAGATCGATGCCGCCACTACCCGCCTCGGCGACGCTCCAAAACTGGGAACCTCTCTGCGAGAGCACATCACCCGACTTTACGCCACATCCTGTCACCGATGCCGAAACCCGGTGGTGGCTGACCACTTTGCCTGGGATAGGGAACGGGGGTTGCCGGTAGAGAAAGGGTATCGGTGTCCCACCTGCGAGGCCCAAGGCGACTTTCCCGTAGAGGAATCCGACCTAGAGATCCTGGCCAAGATAGAGGAACGGGGCGTCCACTATTGGTATCTTCTAGATCGCCTAGCCTCCCCCGGCGAGGAGACACGGGAGTTGGCCCAAAGCCTCCTGGAACTCTATACCCCCCGCAACCTATATGCCCTGGTGAACCTCTCTATGAAGGTGGAGGCCCTCTTCTCCGGCTCCCCCATCCTGGAGACGCTACAACTGATACTCCTCATCTGCCTTGATACCTGCGGTAAACTGGAGGGAGAAGGCCGAGCCCGACTTCGGCCCCCGCGGAGTTTTAAGGAGCGAAACGTCTGGCACGCTTTTGAGGAGGCTTACATTCAACTCCGCGCTCTCTCCTCCAAATCCAGGCTCTCAGGTGACGTTCTGCCCCCTGCTGAGGCTATAGTCAAGCGCTCTATTCGCGGCCTGGCTTCGAGTTTGGAGCGAGAGAGCCTAGAGTTGGTCATAACGGCTCCCCCGCCCCTCGATCGTCCCTTCTGGGCCCTATCATATCTCTGGACCGGCTGGCTCCTGGGCAGGGAGGAGACGACGATCTTTAAGCCGCTCTTACGGCCTCGATCCTTGGACTGGTCATGGTATCAGAGGGCCACCGCGGCTGCCATGCGAGCACTAACCCCCCTCTTGCGCCCCGAGGGGAGGATGGTCTTCATTTTGGAGCCTGGCGAACTCCGCCAAGCCGAGCGCCTCGTCCTGGCAGGAGCAGAGGTGGGCCTGCAGTTGGAAGGGTTCTTCCTCCAACCCTGCGAACCGAGCACCAGCGTTCTCAAGCGAAAAGAGAGGACCAACCGTTATCGTCTCTCCTTAGCGAAGAATCGACCCCCAAAGAAGCCCCCTTCTGCCCCTCGCCTCGCTTCCCGGATGCGAAGGTCTGCTTTCGAGGCTTGCCGGAAACTCCTCCGAGAGCGTGGCGACCCCTTGCTCTTCGAGTGGCTCCACGCCGCCATCCTCAAGCGATGGAGCGAAGAGGACCTCCTGCGCCAGGCGACGCTCCTAGAAGGGGTATCTCTCGCTCAATTCGCCGCTGAGCAGAGGGAAGAGAGTCTGAAGGAGAGCCTGGATAGCGGGAACTTCATCTTGCTGGATGAGAGAGGGGAGATTAGGGAGGACCCGGAAGCAGATTGGAACTCTTCCCTCTGGTGGCTCAAAGAGGCCCCTCCTCCCTCCCCCCTTGGTGACCAGGTGGAGAAGGTAACCTGTCAACTGCTCCAAGAGGTAAAAGGGTTCCAGCAAGTGAGAGAGGAGGTCTACTCCCTCTTTCCGGGGCTCCTAACCCCCGATCCGGGGCTGGTGGAGGAGGCTCTCCATTCCTATGGCCAGGGGAGCCCCTCGGAGGAGGTGCGAGAGGAGATGATCTCTCTCCTCCTTCGCCTGGGAGAGCGGCTGGGGTTCCAAGCCTGGGCTGGTGCGAGGTTGCCCCGCTACGCCGATGTGGCCTGGCGGGAGGGGGAAACCTCTTGCCTCTTTCTCATCCGCCAGAAGGTGTCGCTACGGGATCTCTGCCGGTGGATGGAGGAGGGACCCAAGGCTCGGCATCTAATACTCATCCCCGATGAACGGGCCTCGCTCCTACGACTCAGGCTGGAGGGCTCTCCCCTTATCCGAAAGCGGCTGACAGAAAGCGATTGGGATTTCGTTAAGTTCGGCCACCTCCGGTCGGTGGCCGCCCAAGAGGAGGTGGACCGCCACGACCTCAAGAAGATCGCGGGGCTCCCACCACCTATAGAGAGCGCAGAGGCGCAGTTACCACTCTTCCCTTAGAGGAGGTGTGCCCCATGCCGAGAGGGGAACTCCCTCGCCTACACTCAGGAGTTATTTAGAGCACCTCGAACCGGGCGGTGAAATGGCGAAGGCGAGGTGCTTCGTAGACTATCTCTAAGCCTCTTATCTTCTCCCGCTCCCCATAGAGTCGGGCTATGACATCCACCACATAGTCCAGGTGGCTCTGGGTATACACCCGCCGGGGAAGGGCCAGGCGCACCAACTCCAGTTCTGGATAGATCACCTCCCCTGTGGCCTCATCCTTGCGAGCGAAAGCGACGCTCCCTAACTCCACCGCTCTGATGCCCCCTTCAAGATATAACTGGGCTGCCAGAGCCTGCCCCGGGAATTGGCTCTGGGGGATATGGGGCAGGAACCGCTTGACATCTATGTAGACCGCGTGCCCTCCCACAGGCTCGAAGATGGGAACTCCTACCTCCCGTAACCGATCCCCCAAATATTGAGTTTGGCCGATCCGATAGGTCAGGTACTCCTCGTCGAGCCCCTCCCATAGGCCGATGGCTATCGCTTCCAGGTCTCTCCCCGCTAGCCCTCCATAGGTGGGATACCCCTCCTTGAGGATCAGTTCCGTGCAAACCCGCTGGTAGAGATCCTCATCGTTCATGGCCAGGAAGCCCCCGATATTCGCCAAGGCGTCTTTCTTAGCGCTCATGTAACAGCCATCAGCGTAGGAGAATATCTCCTTCGCTATCTCCAAAACCGCCCTGTTTTCATGCCCCGCTTCTCGTCTCTTGATGAAGTATGCGTTCTCCGCATACCGACAGGCATCTATGAAGAGGAGAATACCACGCTCGGCCAACGTCTCCTTCGTCTGGCGGATATTCTCCAAGGAGACAGGTTGCCCCCCACCGGCATTATTGGTGATGGTGAGCATCCCTAGGGGGATATTCTCAACCCCCACCTCATCGATGAAGGCCTTCAGCTTCGCGATATCGATATCTCCTTTGAAGGGATGATAGCCTTGGGGATCCAGTCCCTCGTCGATGACCAGATCGACCGGCTTTCCCCCGCTGGCCCTTATGTTGGCCTGGGTGGTGTCGAAATGCATATTGCTGGGAACAGACTGGCCCGGCTCCACCAGAAGGCCAAAGAGGATATTCTCCGCTGCCCTTCCCTGATGGGCGGGAACGAAATAGGGGAAGCCGAATATAGAGTGGATCGCCTCCTCTAGGTTGTAGAAGTTGCGGCAGCCAGCATAGGATTCATCGCCCCTCATCAGACCCGCCCACTGCTCTTGGCTCATGGCCGAGGTCCCGCTATCGGTGAGGAGGTCGATGAATATATCCTCTGCCCTGATGAGAAACGGGTTGTAGCCGGCCTCGACCAGCAACCGCTCCCGCTCCTGACGGGTAGTTCGCTTGATCGGCTCCACCACTTTGATGCGGAAGGGTTCGACTATGAACTTCGCCATCCCTCGCTCCTTTGTCGTATGATTATCGCCCGAGCACAATCATACTGGCCTTAGAGCCTCATGTCAATGAGAGCGATTCAAGAATAAATAAAGGGGCCTCCCATGATTTGACCCAAGGGAGCCCTACATGGCTTGTATCGTAACTCCTCTAGCTATGCGCCAGATGATGGGTAGATATCAGGAAGATCTGATGGGGGAGAGTGCTGTCAACTGTCCGGAGAGCTATCGCTCGAGGATCCGTTAGGTATTGCGACTAGAAGCAATGAGGCCAGCCGTTTGTTCCAAGAAAGGCACAGTCTCATAGATCTTCGTGATTGGGTCCAAGTCGACTACATCGTAGTAGTGAATTATGTCTTGAGTGATGTCTTCGAGGACGTTGAGTGAGAACAGGGCGAAGCGCGTTTCCTGGAGTGGACTCAGTGTTGGCGAGGACTCAAAGGAGCCGTCTGCTTGCGCGAAGGACTGCACCAGCGATGTCAGTGCCTTTATCGTCCGAATACAACCTGGGATCTCCTGAGCCTGAAGCGTGGCGCGGGAATATAGAAAGTCTAGACAGTAAGATACCTTGAAGGCGGTTTCCGTGTGAAGGCGTGCGTCGAGGTAGGTCCCAAGATAGACCAGCCACAGGTTGACGTTAAGGGGAGTCCTATCGATGTTCTCTAGGATGAAGCAAACCTTGAAGAAGCCATCCAGGTCGTTGGGAGCAATGGTTACGAGTTTTTTGTCGTCAATGACGGCTTGCAACAAGTACGATAGCTGGTCTTTTGTCAGATCAACAAGCTCGTGCTGGAACTGCAATATGGCGTTCTTTGCGTTTATGGCTGAGATCAAGTCGGCCAGAGCCGGGTCCTTCTGGAGCTGTGGAAGGAAGGTCCCCCGAGGTACACGGTAGGCTTGACTTCTCCAGGCTGGAACTGCGCTGACTTGTCCGTGGTCGGCTATCCAACTCGGCGTTAGGAAGGCATAGGATAGGAGGGGCTTCATTATGTAGATAATGGCCCTGTCTTTGTGAGGGACCCTTTGCCCACCAACCTTCCTACCTACCTTCGACAGTTTGAAGTCGTAGTAGGGCAGATCTTCTCGGTCGGCATACTGAAACTCTAACAGAAGTCTCTCGCCGTCGATTTGCGCCTCATAGTCAGGGTCCCTGGTTACGCCGCCCTTCCTCAGGAACCAGATAAACTTGTCTCCGCCAGATTTGTTGACCCGTACCTTTCTGCCCGGGAACTCTCGCTGCACCGTGTCGCGTATCCAGTCCGCGGACTCCAGTTCAGCGATCGCCTTCTTCTTCATATCACGGCGATACTCGATGTACGTCCTCGACTTGATGTCGCTGGATTGCGCATAGGTGGTCTTCGCGTCCTTCTGCATGGGCCCCCTCACATGCCCAGATCTAGCTGCATGTTACTCAGCCGGCTCACGGCTGTCTGGGCAATCGACGGTACGATTTCATACCCGATGCCGTTCCTCGCAAGTCTAGCTGCGGCTATCAAGGCAGTTCCTGAGCCGAGAAAGGGATCAAGAATGGTCTCACCTACGTAGGTGAAGGCTTTGATCAGTCGTAAAGGTAGTTCGATGGGGAACGGAGCAACATGACTGCGGCCATCGCCGCTCTTTTCAGGGTGCATCACCCAGACGTCGCTATTCTTGATGGACAACCAGAACTCCTTATCCAGTTTGGATTGCTCGCGTTGCTCCTTGGTCACATGAGTGTATTTCCTATATCCCTTTCGGGCCGGCTTATCAAATTCTACTATGAACTCGTGCATATTGTTGATTAGGATGCCCCCTGGGTAGGGGTAGCTGCCGAAGTGGGCTCGAACGGCATTTGTCTTGTGCCAGACGATGTCTCGCTTGAAAATGAAACCGATGCCCTCCATCACATCTATGGTTCTCCCAGCAAGGTTCAAGCTGCGGAATCCCTGCTCGGTCCTTACCGGCAAGTTCATAATGTTGATAAAAGCCTTTCTGCCCGGCTGCAGAACGCGGTAGACTTCAGCCCATACCATCGAGATGTTCTCGAACCACTCATTGATATCATGTATGTTGCCAAGGTCTCCCTCAACCGGTTCGCGTGAGTAAAGTTTTGCGTTAAAGTAGGGTGGCGATGTAACCATGAGATGCACGGAGTCATCGGCGATATCTCCCATTGATGCTGCGTCCTTTACAACAATTCGTTGCACTGTCCCGTTAATATCAAGGACGTTCTCCACAGGGACTTTGGGTCTGTCGCGCTTTTCTCCCTGCGGCTGGGCCTCCGCCAACTCCCGGAGGTCTGCTAAGTCAAAGCGTTGCTGTCCACTCGCCGAAACAGTAGTGCGCACTTTCCCCTGGCGCACATAGTTATGAAGCGTGGACACGCTGATCCCTAGGTATTTCGCAGCCTCTATGGCTGAAAGATAGCTCCGGCTCTCATAATCCTTCACGCCTAGATTTTCACCTCCTTATGAAGGGAGACTAGCGATACTTGCCCGGCGCTCGCATCCGCCGACCCCGTCCGTCCTTGTCGGCCCAGAACTCAAGCCACTTGTCCAGGTGCTTTTGCTCCCTCTCCCGCCGAACAAGCTCTTGGGGGGTCATCTCTGAATTCTGCTCCGGCGGTCCAGGCGGGATATCAGCCAAGCGCCGGTGGTAGTCGGCCGTAGCAGCCTGGAGTGTGCGATGAGCCGCGACAACCTCTCCTGACACCAAAATGTAGTAGCGGGACTCGTCAGGCACTCGCTCCGTGAAGTACTCCAGAGACACTTGGCCGTCCCAGGATTGTCGTCGAAAGTAGCCCGTGTTCCCTTGCTTGCTCATTCTCGTTGCCTTAAAGCGCGTCGCCCTTTAGGTTTTTCTTGATAGCCTGTCTTGCCACTCATATCTTATCATGCCAGCGCGCACTTGTCAACTCCAGCTAGCCTTGCCACGCCTCCCAAATTTTAAGATTCTGGCACTTGACAAACTGGGCGAATCTGTGTATACTATGGACGTAGTTATAAGACTAACGCCTAAGTTATAATACTAACGCCTAAAGCGAGGGGAAAGTGAACAGTGATCCTACTGACAAGTTGGTGAAAATCGGTTTCTCTGAGTACGAGGCCAAGGCTTACGTAGCCCTGCTCAAGGAGAGCCCCATCACGGGGTACCAACTCTCCAAACTCTCTGGCGTTCCCCGCTCTATGATCTACGAGGTCTTGGGGAAACTCACCGCTCGTGGTGCGGCGATGATGCTGCGTAAGGGCGGTTCTACTCAGTACGCGCCGGTTCCAGCGGTGGAGTTCCTCGATCAGCTCCACCGCGACCACGAAGAACTCATCGCCTCGCTCAAGGACGACCTGGCTGCCCTCGACTCAGCCCCCGACCTCGAATACGTCTGGAACATCGAAGGCCGGGAGAACATCTTGGCCAAAGCGGAGGAGATGATCGGCCAGGCGGAGGTCCGCATCTATCTGGCCCTATTGCCGGCCACGTTTCCGGACCTGCAGCTTCTGTTGGAGGAGGCCCTTGGGCGAGGGGTGCGGGTGGTGATCTACACCACGGGCGACCTCGATCTGCCGGGCGGTCAGGTGGTCGTCGCTCCCATGTCCAAGGAGGCCCTAAGCCAGGCGGGTGGGTTGGGATTGATCCTGGTTATTGACGGCGAGGAGGTGTTGATCGGCGAATGGCTGACCGCGACCAGGGCCCGAGCCTCCTGGACCAGCAGCCCTCTCCTCGTCTTCGTCGCCGAACATCACCTGCGCACAGACCTGTATCTCCCACAACTCCTGGCCCTTCTGGGGGACAGGGCGCGGGACGTCATCCACGAGGAGGACTGGGAACTCTTCGCCCGTGCCCTGGAGAGCCACATCAGCGGCTAACGGAGTTCATCGTTCTTTGAAGGAGGTGCCTATGTCTCAGCAAATTGCTATAACTACCCAAGGGTTGATCAAGTTCTACGGCAACGTGCAGGCGCTGCGCGGTATCAACCTGGAAGTGCGGCGCGGTGAGATCTTCGGCTTTCTCGGCCCCAATGGCGCAGGGAAGACGACGACCATCCGCTGCCTGCTGGACCTGATCCACCCCAACGGTGGCACTGCGCGTGTACTAGGGATTGACCCCCAGGCCGACCCGGTGGCCGTGCGCGCCCGCACCGGCTACTTGCCGGGCGAACTGGCACTGGACCCCAATATGACGGTTGAAGGCGCGCTACGCTACTTCAATGCCTTGCGGGGAAACAAGGTGGATTGGGGGTTCGCGCGCCAGCTCGCCGAGCGCCTCGACCTCGATCTCAAGCCCCCTATCAAGAACCTCTCGCATGGCAACAAACAGAAGGTCGCCGTTGTGCAGGCCCTGATGCACCGCCCAGAACTGCTCCTGCTGGACGAGCCGACGCTGGGCCTGGATCCGCTGATGCAGCACGAAGTGCGGCACCTACTAACCGAAGCACAGGCAGATGGGGCCACTATCTTCTTCTCCTCTCACATCATGAGCGAGGTGGAGGCGGTGGCGGAGCGCGTGGCCATCATCCGGCTTGGTGAGATCGTAGAGGTGGCGGAGACGAAAACGCTGATTAACCGCGCCCTGCACCGTGCCACAGTCCGCTTCAAGCAACCTGTGGATGTCAGCCCGCTGGCGAACGTACCTGGCGTGACGCTGCTATCAGAGGACGATGGGACGAGCGTGCTGTTGCAGGTAGAAGGGGAAATGGACGGCCTCATCAAGGCCCTGGCTGCCTTCCCCGTCAGCGACTTCGAGACCGAGCGTCCCTCTCTAGAAGAGATCTTCCTGGCCTACTACGAAGCCGACCGAAAGGAGGCAAAGTAAGATGAGGACGATATTCCGATATACGCTCAGCCGCTTCCGGGGACAGATCCTGGGCTGGGGCATCTCTTTGCTCCTGCTCGGTTTGATGCTGATGTGGTTCTACCCCTCGATTGCAGAGCAGGGGGAGGCCTTCGAGCAGTTGCTGGAGATCTATCCAGAAGAGTTCACCGCGTTTTTCGGCGACTTGAGCACCATGGTCACGCCGGAGGGGTTTCTATCCGTAGAATACTTCTCCTACATGCCGCTTATCCTCGGCATCTTCGCCGTGCTGATGGGCAGTGGCTTGTTGGTGAGCGACGAGGAGAACGGCACGTTGGATCTGGTACTGGCCCACCCGGTGAGCCGTACCGCGCTCTTCTTCGGCCGCCTGCTAGCCTTCGTCGTGGCCACGCTGGCTATCCTAGCCATCTCTTGGCTGGGCCTAGTTTTGGGGACGGTGGCGACTTCGCTCGACCTGGGCTGGAGCCAGATGGCGTTGCCCTTCCTGTCCGTTCTCGCGATGTTGCTTCTCTTCGGTGCGCTCGCGCTGCTGTTGAGCATGTTGTTGCCCTCACGCCGCCTGGCGGCGATGACGGCAGGCCTGGTGCTGGTGGCCAGTTTCTTCATCACCGGCCTGGCCCACATCAGCGAAGGCCTGGAGACGGTCGCCAAATTCTCGCCCCTCAACTACTATCAGAGTGGTGAGGCGATGAGCGGCTTGAACCTTCAATGGTTCTGGGGGTTGGTGGCGTTTGCTGTGCTCTTTGCCCTCTTAGCCTGGTGGCGCTTCTTGCGGCGGGACATCCGCGTGGGCGGGGAGGGAGGCTGGCGACTACCTTCTCTGTCGCTGCCTTTCCGCCGCAGAACTGAAGCCGGACGCGAGGCATAGTAACAGCACTGGTGGGCGGCGCGGGGCACGGCGTCGGCTCAGCGATAGCGTGACTCTGTTGGCGGACCAGCTGGGCGAGGTGTACCTAAACTGTCCGCTGGGCCGCGTGTGTCTTTATAAGTTGTAATGCGGTTCATATCTTTCTCAAGTCTTGGCCCTTTTAGGGGATCGAGCATTGGACACTATCCAAGAGGAAGATCAGGAGTTGTTTGCCCCCCATCTGGAGAGTCGCATAGAGTGCTGACGGGTTTGGAGGGAAAGACAATGAACGCCAATACATCTGTCAATCAACCAAATGGTAAATCCGACCTGACACGCAAGATTCGGAAACGGATGCTACAAGTCGGCGTCACCATGCTGGTCCAGGCGGCGGTGCTATTTCTCTCGTCAGGCCAGCTCAACTGGGTGTGGGCGTGGGTTTATATCGGTATATACCTAGTTGGGATATCTATCAACGCCACCCTCATGCTGCGCTATAGCCCGGAGACCATCGCAGAACGCGCCGAGACCGGAGAGATGAAAGACTGGGATAAGATTATCGCCGGCCTGTGGGCCGTGATGTACTTTGTCCTTATGCTGCCCGTCGCCGGGCTGGATGCGCGCTTCGGGTGGACCGGGCAGATCGCACTTGCGCTCCAGATCGCAGGTGCTGTGGCCTTCGTACTGGGGTCCGCGCTATTCAGTTGGGCGATGGTATCAAACGCCTACTTTGCAACGGTTGTCCGCATCCAGGAGGATCGCGGGCACACCGTCTGCACCACCGGCCCATACCGGTTCGTGCGCCATCCAGGTTACGTCGGCGCGATTATCCAATCGCTCGCCCTGCCGCTGATGCTCGGCTCGCTCTGGACGCTTATCCCGGGCGGCCTGGCGGCTCTGCTGATAGTGGCTCGCACGGCGCTGGAAGACCGGACTCTCCATGAGGAACTCGACGGCTACCGGCACTATGCCGGGCGGGTGCGCTACCGCCTGCTTCCGGGTATCTGGTAGCCACCGGTAGGTAGCAACAGCGCATTATCAAGGAGAAAGAGATGAACGCAAACACATCTGTCAAGCAACCAGGTCACCAACATAAGACAACGCGCACCATCGCGAGGTTCCTGGTGAGAGAAGCGATGGGCGTGCTGATGCTGGCAGCGATTCTGTTCCTCTCCGCGGGTCGCCTGGACTGGGTTTGGGGATGGGCCCTGGTCGGCATAACGTTCCTCTGGGCCAGTGCCACTGCGCTGGTCCTGATCTTCCGAAACCCTGGCTTACTCGCAGAACGCCTTGGACCCAGGAAGGGCGCCAAGACCTGGGACACTGTGATCATGGGTATCGTCGGTCTGGCCACGATAGCCAGATGCATCGTGGCCGGGCTGGATGTGCGCTTCGGGTGGACGACAGGGATCTCGCTCCCGTTCCAGATCGCCACGCTGGCAGTCGCCGTCCTGGGCTACGCGCTGGTCGTCTGGGCCACTGCCGCGAACGCGTTCTTCTCTCAGATTTTTCGCATCCAGAAAGAGCGAGGCCATACTGTGGCCACCGGCGGGCCATACCGGTTTGTGCGCCATCCGGGTTACGTCGGGACGATCCTGTTCGAGCTTGCCGTGCCGGTCATGCTTGGCTCGTGGTGGGCACTGATCCCCGGCGGCCTGTCGGCGCTGCTCTTCGTTGTGCGGACTGCGCTCGAAGACAAGACGCTGCTGGACGATCTAGACGGTTACCGGGAGTATGCTGAACGCACGCGCTATCGCCTGCTGCCGGGCATCTGGTAGTCGCTGGTGTGCGAAGCAGTCAAACATCATCGAGAAAGGAAGTGGGAAAGTGGGGAATAAAGCAACTATCTTCGACTTTGCAGATGAAGTGGGCCTCACAAAACAGCTAGGAGGTCGCAAGACCACAGAAGAGTTAATCGAATTATGCCACATAGACAAGGGCTCATACGTCTTGGATGTTGGCTGCGGCGTCGGCGTAACGCCTTGCTACCTGGCAAAAAGGCATGGCTGTCGGGTGGTCGGCGTGGACATCCGCGACCGGATGATCGATAGGTCAAATGAGCGGGCGAAAAGAGAAGGGGTAGAAGATCGCGTTGAGTTTCGAGTGGCAGACGCCCAGGACCTGCCCTTCGAGGATGACCTTTTCGATGCAGTCATTACCGAGTCCGTAACCGCCTTTCCAGAAGACAAACAGAGAGCGGTCAACGAGTATGTGCGGGTAACAAAGCCAGGAGGATACGTCGGGCTTAATGAGTCAACCTGGCTAAAGGTACCGCCTCCGCCGGAATTGGTCGCATGGGCATCCCAGGATTTGGGTGCAAACGTGAAACCTCTGACTTCTGGTGATTGGGTGGGATTGTTGGAGGGCGCTGGGTTGAGAGAAATAGTGGTGAGAACCTATGAAATCGACACCAGAAACGAAGCCAGAGGAATACTCCGGCGGTATGGTTATAGGGGAATGCTGGGCGTTTTGTGCAGAACGCTATCCCTATATGCCAGAAGTCCAGCTTACAGGAGATTCGTGAAGGAGGTACGAGAGGGAGGGGTCACGCCCGAGAACCTTGACGAGTATTTCGGATACGGACTATACGTCGGGAGAAAGTAAATAAGGGAGCGAGCGAGCATCTCGTCTAACTTCAAGGTTCTTTTCTTAGTCGGTATCGTCGTCCGCACGGCGCTTGAGGATAGGACTCTGCTAGAGGAACTCGACGGCTACCGGGACTATGCCCGGCGGGTCCGCTACCGCCTGCTGCCGGGCATCTGGTAACCGCTAACGGTCAAATCGGCAACCCAACGTCAAAGAGCATGGTCTGTTGCCTAGCCACGGATTTGCTGTGGTCTTTTTGTTGACAAATTGAAACTCTGGGGTTATAATGCTAATGCAAATCAGATGCAATAGGCCCAAGCGAGACCCATGATGATCCTTAGAAATCTCCTGCGACGCAAAACCCGCACCCTCCTCACCCTGGTGGGCATCGCCATCGGCGTGGCCGCCATCGTGGCTCTCGTGGCCCTGGCCGACGGCTTGGCCTCGGGATATTATGGTGTTCTCTCCGGTACTCAAGCAGACCTGGTGATCACCCAGGCTGAGTCGATCGATATGAGCATCAGTGTCATCGATGAGGAAGTAGGGCCGCAATTGGCAGCCCTTCCCGGGGTAGAAGAGGTCGAGGGCGTGATCATCGGCGAGGCTACCACTGAGGGGGTCCCCTACTTCATGGTCTTCGGCTATGACCCTAATGGGGTCGGCATTCAACATTTCAGGGTAGTGGAAGGAAAGGGGCTGACGGCCAAGAGAGAGATCATCATCGGCAAACTAGCCGCCCAGAACCTCAAAAAGGGGGTGGGCGATACTATTACACTCTACGACAGCGCCTACCGCATCGTGGGCATCTATGAGACCGGGGCTTTCTTCGAGGAGGGAGGAGGGGTAATCTCTCTCACCGATGCCCAGGCCATGCTCAAGAGGCCGCGCCAGGTGAACACATATACCATCAAACTCGATGACGTGGACGAGGCGGAGGCGGTGCGTCAGAGGATAGAGCGACGCTTTCCCGATCTTCTAGTCGTCGAATCGGCCACCTTCGCCGACCAGCAACTCGGGGTGCAGGCCATCCGTGCCTTCGCCTGGGCCCTCTCCCTTCTGGCCATCGTCATCGGCGGAGTGGGGATGATGAACACCACACTGATGTCCGTCTTCGAGCGGACCAGGGAGATCGGGGTCTTGCGGGCTCTGGGCTGGCGGAAGGGGAGAGTGCTGGCTATGATCCTGAGTGAATCCCTCCTTTTGAGCCTGTTGGGCGGCCTGGCGGGTATGGTGCTGGGCGTAGCCGGGGTAAAGGCTTTGGGCCATCTGCCAGCCGTCAGCGGTTGGCTACAGGGCAGGTTCTCCCTCGGCCTCTTCCTACAGGCTGCAGTGGTGACCCTAGCCCTAGGGGCCACAGCGGGGCTCTACCCCGCTTGGTGGGCCTCTCGACTTCACCCCGTAGAAGCGTTGCGCTATGAGGGCGGTGGCGGAGAAGGGGTCTCGCCTCGCCTGCCCGGGGGGATGACCATCAGGAGCCTTTTCCGGCGCAAGACCCGCACCCTTCTCACCATGGTGGGCATCGGCATCGGTGTAGCCACGGTGGTGGCCCTGGTGAGCATCTCCGCCGGCTTCGTAGACGACTTCACGGCCTTAGCCACTGGTAGCGGAACGGATCTGATGGCCGTGGAGGCTAATATCTCCGATATGGCCTACAGTGCCATCGACGAGAGGGTGGGCAAACGCATCGCCGGCCTCTCTGGTGTGAAAAGCGTATCCGGCGTTGTCTTTGGTTTCGCTATGACTGAGGAGATGCCCTTTGTGTTCATCTTTGGTTATCACCCCGCTGAGTACGCCATTCGTCATCTCAAGATAGTGGAGGGGGAAGGGCTCAGCGCCAGTCGACAGATCATCCTAGGCCACAGAGCAGCCGAGGCTATGGAGAAGCAGGTGGGAGATAAGGTGCGTATTTTCGACAGTTCCTTTCGCATCGTGGGCATCTACGAGACAGGGGCGAGTTACGAGGACAACGCTGGGGTGATCTCCTTGCGCGAGGCCCAGGCTCTCTTCGGAAAGCCCCGCCAGGTCGGCCTACTAGGCATCAAACTACAAGACCCCCATCGAGTCGAAGAGGTTCGGCAGCGGATCGAGAAGGATTTCCCGGAGATAACCGTCTCCATCTCCACCGAGTTCGCAGAGAGGTTACCTGACCTCCAGGCGATGGAAGCCTTGGTGGGGGGCATCTCCTTCTTGGCCGTTATAGTGGGCGGCGTGGGGATGATGAACACCATGGTCATGTCGGTCTTCGAGCGCACCAGGGAGATCGGGGTGCTTAGGGCTTTAGGTTGGCGGAAAGGGAGAGTTCTCCGCATGGTCCTGCGCGAATCGGTACTCCTGGGCCTCTTGAGCGGCATGGTAGGTATATTGATGGGAGTAGCGATGGGCAAGGCCTTGAGGCTCCTCCCCTTCATAGGCGGCTTCTTGGAGCCAAGTTTCAGGCCTTCTACATTCATCCAAGCCCTAGTTATGGCTCTGGTCTTAGGCATGATCGGGGGGCTCTATCCCGCCTGGTGGGCCTCGCGACTTCACCCCACAGAAGCACTGCGATATGAATAGCACTTCCTGAGAAGGAGGAGACGATGAAAACTCTCATCAGAATAGTAGTGATCTCGCTCTTGAGCCTTGGCTTGTGGGGCTGTTCCGGGTTCGGAGCCGCTCGACCGGAAGCCACCCCACCCCCAGTGGAAGACATAGAAAGAGTGGTGTCAGCCACAGGTGTAGTAGTCCCCGCCCGATGGGCCACTTTGGGCTTCCAGATGAGCGGGCGCGTGGAACGAGTGGTGGTGGAGCCGGGAGACCAGGTTGAGGAAGGAGAACCCTTAATCGAACTTGACTCCACCGATCTGGAGTACGCGGTTTCGCAGGCGCAAGCGGCTTTGGCCACCAGCCAAGCCACCTTGGCTCTGGCGGAAGCGGGAGCCAGGCCCGAGGAGATCGCTACCCTGGAGGCCCAATTGGCAGGGGCCGCGGCGGAGTTGGCACGACTCTTGGCCGGAGCCCAGCCGGAGGAGATCGCCCTGGCCCAAGCCCAACTTCAACAGACAGCCACCGATTTAGCACACGCCCAAAACCAATATGATAGGTGGGGCTGGGTCGGTGAGGAGCGGGGAGGAGCGGGGACGGAGGAACAACTCCGGTATGAAAGGGATGCTGCTGGTGCTGCGAACGCCGCGGCTCAAGCCCAACTCGATCTGGTCGCGGCTGGGCCTTCAAGCGAAGAGATAGCCGCGGCTCAAGCCCTGGTCGATCAGGCCCAATCCCAATTGGACCTTCTGAGGGCAGGAGCCAAACCAGAGGAGATAGCGGTGGCCCAAGCCCAGTCGGCTTTGGAGAAAGCCGAACTGAGGGCTCCTTTCAGGGGCACCATCGGCGAGATAAGGGTGAAAGAGGGAGAGATAGTCAATGCCGGGGTGCCACTCCTAACTCTTGGCGATCTAGACCACCTACGAGTGGAGACCACCGATTTGAACGAGATCGATATCCTCCTGGTGAGGGTGGGGCAGGAGGTGAGGCTCACTTTCGATGCCTTGCCTGAAAGGGTCATACAGGGCCGGGTGACTCGGATCGCGCCTATGGCTAGCCTGGAGGAGGGAGGCACGAACTACACGGTGATCATAGAACTAGAGAAACAAGATCCCGACCTCCGCTGGGGGATGACCGCCTTTGTGGATATCCTAGTTGAACAGTAGAGGGGGAAGAAATGGAAGAGAGAAGCGTAATCGTCGAGACTCGCGACCTGGCTAAGGTCTACGGCGATGGGACCGAGGTGCGAGCCCTTGATGGGGCCACTATGAGCATCCATCGGGGTGAACTGGTGACCGTCATGGGCCCCTCCGGTAGCGGCAAGTCGACCCTCTTGAACATGATAGGGGCCCTCGACCGCCCCACTAGCGGCCAGGTGATCGTCAAGGCGGAAGATCTCTCCTCCATTAAAGATCTAGACGCCTTCCGCGCCCAAGAGGTGGGCTTTATCTTCCAACTCCATAATCTGATCCCCACCCTTACCGCCTTAGAGAACGTGGAGATACCGATGCACGGACAGGTCAGGCCAGGGCAACGCCGGAGGCGAGCACAGGAACTCCTGGATCTGGTGGGCCTCATCGACAGAGCAGGCCATCTGCCCAGCCAACTTTCGGGGGGCGAACGGCAGAGGGTGGCTGTGGCCCGGGCCCTGGCCAATCAGCCGGCTATCCTCCTGGCCGACGAACCCACCGGCTCCCTAGATACTGCAGCCGGACAGGAGATCATGGAACTCCTGCAAAAGGTGAATCGGGAGCGGGAGATGACCATCATCGTGGTCACCCACGATCGTAAAGTGGCTCGCATGACCCAGCGTATCCTCACCCTGGAAGATGGCCGCATCGTGGACGACCACCCGGTTGCGGCCCCGCTGATAGAAGACCTCAGGGAACTGGCCCGCTCCCAACTGGGGCAGTCGCTACTAGATCGAAGAGCAGAGAGCCTTAAAGAACTGGGGCTGGGGAGCGATGAGGGTCTGACGGAGCAGGGAGAATACCTGCGGGGACTCCTAGTGGGGCTGACCTGAACTTTTTATAGGCGAATTGCGCCCAACGTATTTGCTGGTAAGACAAGTTGACGACGTCAATTTGGGGAAATCCCCCAATTATTCCCTTTCATCCACCGCTATGCGAAGTTGCCACTCTTAAGTCCACTATCGCCTTCGTCATATACTTATAATTATCCTTATCCACAAAACGGGCTTGGAGAAGGACAATACCACAGTAGTTGGTTGAGAAAACAATTTGGACCGTTTCAGTGATCCCTGGTTCGATAATATACGGGTTTTTGGCATCCCAAGGTCCAAAATCCTTAAGGAATTCAATCGGTTGTGGAAACAAAGACGGAAGACCGTTTTCGTCCCAGTAAACGGTGGAATCCTTGAGCTCATCTGTTATTACCTTTGTTTCTAGCAAACACTCAGGCTCCTTGGCTATTATAGCAACATTGCCAATATTTCTTAGCCGAATCGTGACATTGACGACCTTTGATTTAACATTATGGTAGACCGCTGGAATTAGCTCCATTTCAAGTTTGCTCTCGCTCATACGCATCTTTCGGAACTTGTAGAAGGCCCAGAGTCCTCCCGCGATGCTGGCTAAGGTCAAACTTACATCACGTATCACAGCCAGCAACTTAAGTATGTCCATAATTACCTCCTAGAAAGTGGAAATCTTCGCACAACGTTTTCCTTGCGCAAAGGTGTACGCAAAACCTGAAGAAAGTCGGGTTAAGAGGATAAATCCAAGTCCCGGGAGCCGACTAGGCTCGCCTAGGCTTCCCAGCGAGTCTATGCCGATAGAGCATTATCCCGCCGCAGGTCACGATGATCGCTACGGCTATTATCTGAGCCATAGCGATGCCCCCCACTAACCAGGCATCGGGGCGTTGCATCTCGGTGAAGAAGCGGGCCAGAGGGTAGAGGATCCCCCACAGGAGAAGAATATCTCCTTTGAGGAGCCGATCCCCGTATCTCCGCGCTATGTAGAAGAGCAGGCCGAAGCAGAGAAGGCACCAGAGGGATTCATACAAGAAGGTAGGATGAAAACGGGCCGTCTCCGGCAGGTCAGCGAACTGGGGGAGACGATACCGCTGTTCGATAGGTATTCCCCAGGGCAGGCTGGTAGGGTAGCCGTAGAGTTCTTGGTTAAAGAAGTTGCCCCACCGCCCGATCGCTTGCCCCAAAAACAACCCCGGAGCCGCGAAATCCGCCCAAGTGAGAAAATCCAGCCTCTTGATCCGAGCATAAAGCCAGAGAGCGAATACCCCTCCCGCCACAGCCCCGTAGATAGCCAACCCTCCCTGGCGGATCATCAAAATCTCGATAGGGTGTCGGCGGTAATATTCCCAACCCACGCTCGTCCCCTGAGGGCTGGAGAAGACATGATATAGGCGGGCGCCGATGAGGCCGAACAAGACGACTAGAAGGAGTCCGTTCCAGACATGTTCTGGGTTCTGGCCCCTCCGTTTGGCCTCTAGGCTGGCTATGTACCCCCCAGACAATATAGCCAACACCATGAGGATGCCATACCAGTAGATGGCCAGAGGGCCAATCCTGAAGGCTACAGGGTCTATCATTTTTCGCTCCCTTTCCGCGATTTTCGCCTCATTATAAACCTTCTCACCTTTTCAGTCAAACGAGGGGACTTGCTTCAGGGGAGATACTACGGTATAATGGAACCAACCTTGGCAGATAGGCCTTCTACCACATCTTGCCGGTTTGAACGGAGCCAGCCTACATGCGCAAAAAAGGCCTTTTCAACCCAGCAAGAGGCCTCTGGGGCAAACCGCTGAGGCGACTAATCCTACATGAAGAGGGGGTGAGATGAAGAAGAGAATAGGGTACCTTTCGGTCGAGGATATCTTCCGCGATCTTGGCCCTCAGGAGCGAGAGGAGGTAGAGCGTTCCTTTGCGAAGACCACTTTCCGAGGGGGCGAGGTCATCTATACCCCTGAAGAAGAGATTCTCTTCCTCCTCAAAAAGGGGATGGTTCAACTCTATCGTCTTACCCGAGAGGGGGAGAAACGGGTTATCGACACCCTTGGCCCAGGCACTATTTTTGGAGAGATGCCCCTCATCGGACAAGGGATGTATGACACCTTCGCCCAGGCAGGAGAGGATTGCACCCTAGGAACCATGGAGCGCACCGCTTTGGAGCGGCTCCTCCTTCAGAGGCCCGCGATAGCCTTGCGGATACTAGAGGATATGGGAAAGCGGCTATCGGAGGCGGAATCACTTCTAGAGGACGTCACCTTCAAGGGCGTCCGCGCTCGTTTGGCCTCTCTTCTCCTTCGTCTGATGAAGGAACAGGGGCCCATCATCGCCGGTTATACCCACCAGGCCCTGGCCGATACCATAGGCACCTACCGGGAGACCACGACCTCGACTTTGGGCCTCTTCAAGAGGCAAGGTCTAATCAGGATCGGCCGCAAGAGGCTACAGATCTTGGATGTCGAGGGCTTAAGAGAGATAGCCGAGAAGTGATGGGGCTTCTCCTACCCGGCGAAGCGGACCATACAGGCAAAAGACGATATATCTAGTCCACTTTTTCAGTCTCAGGGGGTTCCTCCATGAGGAGAGGCTCCATCTCTCCCCCCATGGTGCTCAGTCCGTTGAAGAAACCGCCTTCGTCGATGAGGAACGATTCTACGGAGATATCGCCCCACACCTGACCGGTGGAGAGGATCTCCAGTCGGCCGCTGGCTTTTATGTTCCCCCTCACGGCTCCAGCCACGGAGATATTGCGGCCCGTGATATCGGCCACCACCTTGGCCGCCTCCCCGATGATGACGTTGCCCATAGTCTCCACGCTTCCCCTAAAAACCCCATCGATCCGCACGCCACCATCGCACTTGAGATCCCCGTCGAGACTGGCCGTGGGCCCGATGATATTCTCGATCCTATCGCTCATGGGACTGTCGCCACTTTTCTCTCTCAAACCTCTTCCCTCCCCATCTAAGGTTGCTATCCTCCCATCCTGTAGGCTTTGGCGATGGCCTGCTTCTCCTCGTCGGAGAGAGCATAGGTGGAATCCCATCCCTTCAAGGGTTTAGCGTAGACGCGGTTCTCGGTCCGACCTTGAAGGCTGGAGATGACCACACCATCGCCGTGGTTGTCCAAAAGAGCGATAGCGAAACTTTGGTCGCCACCCACATCGGGAAAAGCGTTGAAGCGTACCACTCCTACTCTCTGGATGCTGCGCTCTAGCCTCCTCTCCACCTCCTCCGAGCGATCAGCCAGTTCCTTGGCTCGCTCGGTAGTAATCCGGATCTCCTCCAGAGAGTGGGCAAGAACTCTCTCCCACTCCGGGCCCTCTCTGGCTTCTATTTGCTCCTGAAGACGGCGAGCCAGGGCTCTCTGGCCCCTTCGCAGGAGTAGGAGCCAGATGAGAAGAAGAACATCCAAGAGAAGGAGCCCGGACCAGAAGAAGGGCGCGTATGTTTCGAAGAAAGTATAATCTATTTGCACCTTATGACCCCCTTTCGAGATAGTTGAAAAACACCTCCTCGTGTAGCATGGGGGGAGAGGAATTGCATCCGCACTATCTCTTCCTGCTCTCTGTCCCTATGATCATTCAAATTCTAACGGTTTGTGGGAGAAATTATCGATTGCCAAAGAATTTATCCCACTTTCTCAACAGTCTTCCCCTTTCGGCTTTGTACGATGCCACATTATATGCTACAATTTTTTATTAGTCAATACCTAGGAGGCCAAGTGCAGAGGCTGCTCATAGCCACTAATAACCCCGGAAAATTGAAGGAATACAGAGAGATCTTCAAAGAGTTGCCCTTGGCCGTCACTTCACCCCCAGAAGAGGGGATAAGCCTCTTCGTGGAGGAGTGCGGCCGCAGTTACGCCGAGAACGCCATCTTGAAAGCCAGAGCCTATGCCCGAGCCAAAGACCTCCTAACTTTAGCCGACGATTCAGGCTTGGAGGTAGAGGCTTTGGGAGGTGCACCGGGCATCTTCTCCTCCCGCTATGGGGGCAAAACTACCGATGAGGATAGGTATGGGCTCCTTCTGGAGAAGATGAAAGATGTCCCCCCGGAGAAGCGGCAGGCTCGCTTCGTCTGTTTCGCCGCCCTGGCCACCCCCCAGGGAGAGGTGGAGATCGCAGAGGGCTCCTGCCAGGGGGTCATCGCCTTCGCCCCTCGAGGGAAACATGGCTTCGGCTACGATCCGGTCTTCTACCTTCCCGAACAGGGCTGCACCATGGCCGAACTGGAACCGGAAGTGAAGAACAGGATCAGCCATCGCGCTCGAGCGGCGCTAAAGATCAAGAAGGTTTTAGAGAAAATTTCGCAATGACGTCGGTAGTCTCTTGCGGCTTCTCCAGCATCACCATGTGACCCGCTTCAGGGATGGTTACCAGCCTGGCCCCCGGGATATGATCGACTAAGAATCGCGAATATTTGAGCGGCGTCAGTTGATCCTCCTCCCCACAGATCACCAAAGTAGGGAGCCGAACCTCGCTCAGGCGATCGATCACGTCGAAGCGGTCACAGGCCAGATAATCCCCTAAGAGCACCTCCGGGCCGATAGCCAGCATCTCCTCTCGGCCCAACCTTACCATCTTCTCGCTGGCCGAGGGGCCATAGAGGTATCGACAGAGGAGGTCCACCGTCGATTCAAACTCTCCCTTCAGCCCTTGGAGAAGGCTGGGCATCACCCGCAATCGGGCTCCGGTGCCCACCAGCACCAAGCCACCTAAGCGATCCCCGTAACGGAGGGCCAAATCTAAGGCTATCGCTCCCCCCATGGAGTGCCCCATCACTGTGGGGCTCTCGAGATCGAGAGCGGCCATGAACTCCGCCACTAGGTCCGCGTACCCCTCGATAGTCTGGCGTCCTTTCCCCTTCGAGCGGCCGTGGCCGGGGAGGTCGAGAGCCACAACAGTAGCATCTCGAAGGCCCCGTATCTGTTTGCCCCAGTGGCGATGGGTGCCTCCCGCTCCATGGAGAAAAAGCAAGGGGGGCTTCCTTCCTCCCTTTTGAAGATAGAATATCTCATCTTTGCCCATAGTCACTTTGCTCATCTCTCCTCCATCAGAGGGTTCATGCCTCCAGATGTTTCCAACCCGGGTAGCCCCTATCCTCCAACTCGGCGATGTACCTTTCCACCTCCATGGCCGCCTTGGCCCCCGTGCCCACGGCCGTGGCTATCTGTCGTAGAACTCGCTCTTGTACATCCCCCGCGGCGAAGACCCCGGGAACGCTGGTCCGCTGTTCCAGATCGGTGACGATATATCTCTCCTCATCCAGTTCCAACTCTCCCTCGAAAAGAGCGGTGTTAGGGGTATTGCCCACATAGATGAAAACCCCCTCGGCAGAGAGAAGCGATTCCTGGCCAATTTCCAGGCTCTTGAGGCGCACCCCAGTTACATTATCCTTCCCTACGATCTCGGTCACCACCGTATCCCAGATGAACTCGATCTTCTCGTTCCTCTTGGCTCTCTCCTGTACGATCTGTTCAGCCCGCAATTGATCCCGCCGATGCACGATGTAAACCTTGGTGGCGAACTTGGTGAGGAAGAGCGCCTCCTTCACCGCCGCATCCCCTCCCCCCACTACCACCACGTTCTTATCACGGAAGAAGAAGCCGTCACAGGTGGCACAGTAGGAGACCCCCCGCCCGGTGAATTCCGCCTCCCCCGGAACCTGGAGTTTGCGAGGGGAGGCGCCGGTAGCGACGATGAGAGCCTGAGCCTCGTACTCTTGGCTATAGGTCTTCACCTTGAAAGGAGGGGTAGATAGATCGACTTCTACCACCTCATCCAACTCTACACGAGCACCGAACCGCTCGGCCTGCTCTTGCATCAGTTGAGCGAGTTCAGCGCCGCTTATCCCCTGAGGAAAGCCGGGGTAGTTTTCCACCTGCTCCGTGAGGGCCAACTGGCCTCCCAGATCGCTTCCGGCGAGGAGAAGGGGAGCCAGGTCGGCGCGAGCGGCGTAGATGGCCGCTGCCAACGCCGCGGGGCCCGAGCCGATGATGATTAACTTATCCATATCGCCTCCTTCTGATAATATATCCCTATCTACCTCCTTTAGCAAGATGAGTTGTGCCTTCCCCCTTCCTCTAGTAATATGGAATCACCTGAGGAGATGCTGATGACCGTTGGGGAACGGGAGGCCGCCGTCTTAGGTTGCCCCAGTTATCTCTGGCGCTTCGGCCAGGAGCGGCGTCTAGCCCTCATAAATAGATACGCCCCCCTGGCTGATAAGATGATACTGGACGTAGGGTGCGGCCTAGGCACCTACGTGGAGAGGTTCCGCCGCTTCAGCGACCGAGTCTACGGTGTGGATCTGGAAGCGAGTAGAGTGGCCGAGGCAGCCAGGAGGCTGCCCAACCTGGCCGCTTCCCGAGCCGAGGAGTTGCCCTTCCCCCAAAACCGCTTCGAAGTCGTCCTCCTCCATGAGGTGATAGAGCATGTGGAGGACGATAGAGGGGTGGTGCAAGAGGCTTACCGGGTGACCAGGCCCCAGGGCCGTATAGTCATCTTCGCCCCCAATAGGCTCCACCCTTTCGAGACGCACGGGATATACTGGCGGGGTAGATACAGATTCGGAAATATCCCCCTAGTAAACTACCTACCGGATAGCCTGCGGCGACGTTTCGTTCCCCACGCGCGTGCCTATACAGCAAGAGGGCTCCTTCGCCTCTTGGAAGGTCTACCTCATAAGATCGTCGTTCATACCCAGATCTACCCTGGGTACGACAAGATAGAGGCTCAAAACCCCCGGTTGGCTGAGTTTCTTCGCCGCCTCACTTATCCCCTGGAGAGGACACCCCTACGCCTCTTCGGCCTCTCCCACTTTCTGGTGGTCGAGAAGAGGAGCCCTAGTAGTTCTTGAGGATTAGCGGCAGGTATACCTTAAATTCGACAGGGCCTATCTGTATCACCACCCCGTACCAGTAGCCTGCGCCCACCTCATGGTTGGTGCTCTCGGCAGAGCCAATGGCTGCTTGACCGATAGTGCCATTGAGAGCGTAATTGCTCGAACTCATGGGGCCGCCCCCGCTGGATAGCACCTGCCAGGAGAGGTCATACCCTGTGCTGAGCGGAGGCGAAGCGCCATCGCCGGTTTGAGCGTTGGCGATCACCGCCCCCAAAAGCAAAGCGAGCAGGGCTGCCAGGGCCAGCCATCGGTATCGTTTCATCGCCAACCTCCATCAAACCTTCAGGCCAATCAGCGGCGGCGGAAGTAGGGCACGCAGAACACGTTAGCGCAGTGGGCCGCCTTCAGGTTGTCGCCCAAGTCGACCCAGTAACTGATCAGCCCCAGCCCGTCCGAACCGATGGTGACCGACGTGTACGTACCGACCTGGCCCCCGCTGTCCAGGGTGGTGACGGTGTTGGCCGTCGGCACCGTGGGGCGGTTGAACCGCGCGTCGGTTTGGCAGACCACCGTACCGTCGGCGTTGACGGCGCGGATGGTGCTGCCCACCGTGCAGGAGTCGGTCACCCGCCGCTGAAAGTAGGCCGCATCGTGCCCATCCAGGAGGTCGGCATCGGCCGCCCCTTGGGCCTGGAAGGCGTAGGGAACGCTGGCGAAGCGCCTTCGAGGCGAAAGCACCTCGCCCTCCACCTCCACCTCAACCCACCGGCCGGTGCCATCAAAAAGAGATGCGCTCAAAGCCGTCTCGCTTCCCAAGAGCACATTGAACAACCCACCGTTGACCGACACCGTCTGCGTCTCAGACCAGATGGGGCTACCATCGAATTCGACATCATAGAGGGCGAAAGTGATGTTGTAGTCCCCGTCGGCCACCGGGTCGCCAGTGCCCGGATCGGTCAGTAGCCCCTGGTAACTGATGAGCGGGGGCGCTCCCCCTTGGACCAACGGCCCCTCCGGCGGGAAAGCCCCCGCGCTCCCTGCCACAAGCAGCGCCACCAGCCCCAAGGCCCCCACCAAGGTGATGATCCCTCCCCTTTTCATTCTCCTCCTCCTTTCCTCGGAACCGATCCCTGAACCTTCAGGTAGCAATTTCCCCAGCATCTTTCCCTCCTCTAATGCTCCATAGTCCCAATCGGCAAACCGTTACTTACGCAAAAGGGGCAGGGATTCCTGCCCCTAAACGACCCCACATTTCCCACGCATACCGCCTCCACATCTACTCTGGGAACGATGGAGGGTGTCGACGCTTCATAACATCTATAACTATAATAGCACGATTGCTGGCCCCCGTCAAGACCGATGGCGCGCCATACCCTCTCTGCTTGCACTTGAAGCCCTCCTGGAGTAAGATTACTTTGTAGCAGCCAGCATTGGAGTGCTCCTTTGAGAAACAACACCAAAGCGATAATCGCTCGCCGCCGCCGAGAGCGGCTTCACCGGAATAACGGCACCAAGATCGCCAAACTGCTCGCTTCTAGCCTTATCCTCCTCGCTCTGGCCACGATCCTGGCCATGGGAGCCGGCCTGGGCAGCGTGGTGGCGGTCTACGCCTACTACGCCCGCCAACTGCCCCCGCCAGAGGCTATAGAGTTCCGCTCCCAGGCCACTTTCCAGACCACCAAGATATACGATCGCACGGGAACTGTGCTCCTCTGGGAGATCTTCGACCCCCAGTGGGGCAACCGCACCGTGGTTCCCCTGGAGCAGATACCCCTCCACTTCAAACAGGCCACCATAGCCATTGAGGACAAAGATTTCTATGGTAACCCCGGGATAGATATCCGAGGCATCGCTCGGGCTGCTGTGGGGAACCTAACCGGTCTGGTCTGCGAAATGGAGGCTGCTGCATCGCTGTGCGGCGCGCTGGAATCGGCTCTACCGAGCGCGATTGGAAGCAGCCTTTACTACCGGGGAGGGGGAAGCACCATCACTGTGCAATTAGTGAAGAACGTGTTGATCCCCCCCGAGGAGAGGACACAACGAACCCTGGCCCGCAAGATAAAGGAAGCGATATTGGCCCTAGAGATCACCCGCCGATACGATAAGGATCGGATCCTGGAATGGTACCTGAATAACTCCTTCTACGGGAATCTGGCCTACGGGGTGGAAGCGGCCGCCCAAGCCTACTTCGGGAAGGACGTCCAGGACCTGACGCTGGCAGAATCGGCGATGCTAGCCGCCCTCCCCCAGGCTCCTGGTGCCAACTCTCCCCTCGAAAATCCGGAGCGAGCCCAGGAGAGGCAACATCTCGTACTGGATGCTATGTTCCGTCAGGGGTACATCACCCATGAGGAGATAGTGGCCGCCAAGGCCGAGACGCTCCATTACGCTCCGCAAAGGTTCGATATCATAGCACCCCATTTCGTGATGTATGTGCGGCAACTCTTGGAAGAGAGGTATGGGCCGGAGGTGGTCTACTCGGGCGGGTTGCGGGTCTATACCACCATAGATCTGAAGATGATGGAAGCGGCCCAGCGCATCGCCAACGAGCATATCGCCGGGCTTCAGGAGCGCAACGTCTCCAACACCGGTCTGGTGACCATCAAGCCCTCCACGGGGGAGATCCTGGCCATGTTGGGGAGCCTCGACTATTTCAACCCCGATATCGATGGGCAGGTGAACACTACCCTGGCCTCTCGGCAGCCCGGTTCCTCTTTCAAGGTCTTCACCTACTCTACAGCCTTCATGCAGGGTTATACCCCGGCTACCATGATCATGGATGTGCGCACCACCTTCGACGATTACCCTAACCCGCCTTACACACCCGAGAATTACGACCGCAAATACCATGGCCCCTTGCGGATACGCCAGGCCTTGGCCCGCTCAGTGAACATCCCAGCGGTGAAGGTGCTAGATATGGTAGGGGTGAAGAACGTCCTCGCCACCGCTCATCACATGGGCATCAACACCTTGACCGAGGATTACTACGGGTTGAGCCTCACCTTGGGCGGTGGCGAGGTACGGCCCTTAGATATGACCTACGCCTTCGGAGTCCTGGCCAATGGAGGGGTGATGGCTGGGCAGCCAGTCCCTCCCGACAAGATCCGGCCTGGCTACCGGGAGTTGGACCCCGTAGCCATCCTGCGAGTGGAGGATGCGCAAGGGAACGTATTGGAGGAGTATCTGGCTCCCGAGACGAGAGAGGTCCTGGACCCCAAAGTGGCCTATCTCATGACCAGCATCTTCTCGGACAACGCGGCGCGAACCCCCGCCTTCGGACCCAATAGCGCGCTCGTTCTCAGCCGACCGGCAGCGGCCAAGACGGGAACCACCGACGACTTTCGTGACGCCTGGACCATCGGCTATACGCCCCAGTTGGTGACCGGCGTCTGGGTAGGGAACTCCGATAACCAACCCATGGAGCACGTTCCCGGCTCCTTGGGCGCCGGGCCTATCTGGCACGATTACATGGAGGAGATCCTAGCCTCCTACCCGTTGGAGGTTTTCATCGAGCCGCCAGGGTTGGAGCATGTCGTAGTGGACGCCACCTCGGGGCTTCTCCCCACCGAGTATTCCCCCAGCACGATAGAGGAGATATTCCTCCCCGACACAGCGCCCACCACCTACGATAATGTGCATCAAGCCTTTCGCATCGATCCAGAATCGGGCAAGTTGGCTACCGTCTATTGTCCCTCTGTGGAGGAGAGGGTCTATGAGGTCTACCCTTCAGAGGCAGCCGATTGGGTGCGGGAAAACGAGATCCCCCAGCCACCTACCGACTATTGCGACCTCCACGGGCCAGGCGTGGCTACGGGAGATGTGGCTATCACCGAGCCTCGTTCCTACGCCTACGTTCATGGGCAGGTACCCATCGAAGGGAACGCACGGGGATCAAGATTCCGCCTCTACCGGCTGGAATATGGCGAGGGGCTGAACCCTTCGTCCTGGGTCCGGATCGGCGGGGACCATCATAACCAAGTTGACCACGGACTCCTAGAGGTGTGGGATATCAGCGGTTTGAACGGCCTCTACACCCTGCAACTTACCGTGGTCCGAAATGACGATAGTTACGAGCAGGCCTCCATTCAGGTCACGGTGGATAACACCCCTCCTGAGGTGGAAATCACCTATCCCCCAGATGACGCCCTCTACGTGATGGAAGACGATGAGTGGGTGAGCATCCAAGCGGAAGCGCAGGACAACTTCTCCATAGAGAGGGTAGAGTTCTATCTAGACGATAACCTCCTCAGTTACGACACGGTGAGCCCCTACAACCAGAAGTGGACTATAACCGCCACGGAGACCCACACCATCCATGTGGTGGCCGTCGATGCCGCAGGGAATCGCACGGAGAGCGAGAAAGTCAAGATCAAGGTCATCTCCAAGAGAGCAGAGCAACCAAGGATAGGAGAGTCGTTTTGGGGGGATAGAGAAGGGGAGAGGTTCGTGTGAAGATCCTAGCCACCAACGATGACGGCATCGACGCTCCTGGCCTTCGCACTTTGGTGGTAGCCCTGCGAGAGGTGGGGGAGGTAGTAGTGGTGGCCCCCGACCATAACTGGTCGGCCGCTGGCCTCACCAAGACGATGCACAAACCCCTTAGGATAAGGGAGACTTTCCTCTCCGACGGCTCCCCTGCCTATACCACCAACGGAGCCCCCTCCGACTGCGTGGCCCTAGCTCTCCTGGCTATCCTCCCCCAACCTCCAGATTTGGTGGTTTCGGGGATCAACCCGGGAGCAAATATGGCCAACGACATCCTCTACTCCGGGACGGTGGCCGCGGCCATGGAAGGGATCATCTCCGGCATCCCCTCCTTGGCCGTATCCCTAGACAGTTACGAGGATGAGGCCAACTTCACCTACGCCGCTCGTTTCACGGCCGGGTTGGCACGTCAGGTACACAAGCGCGGCCTCCCCCCCGGGGTACTTCTGAACATCAACGTGCCCTGCCTCCCTCCCTCAGAGATAGCCGGGGTGGAGATCACCCGTCTGGGGAGAAGGCTCTATAAGGACGCCCTCGTAGAGCGACGGGATCCTCGGGGCCACAGTTACTACTGGATCGGCGGGGAGAGGCCAGGAGGGGTGGCCGAAGAGGGAACCGATATTTGGGCTCTAGCCAACAAACGGATATCGATCACCCCCCTGCAACTAGATATGACCGATCACTCCCTCATCGCCGAACTCAAAAAGTGGGAGATCGAGACCTAATAGATGGACTTCTGGGAAGTCATCGAGAGAAGATACAGCCTCCGCGATTTCGACCCCTCCCGAGATGTGGCTCCCGAAGATGTGGAGAAGATCCTGCGAGCGGCGATTAGGGCTCCCTCGGCAGGGAATATGCAGCCTTGGTTCTTCGTGGTGGCGAGAGAGGAGAAGAAAAAGGAAGCCTTGGCTCGGGCCGCGTTGGATCAGCGCTTCATCGCCCGGGCTCCGGTGGTGGTGGTCGTCTGTGCCGACCCAGACCGCTCGGCTATGCGGTACGGTGGGCGAGGGGTGAACCTATACTGCCTCCAGGATACCGCCGCAGCCACGGAGAACCTGTTACTCGCCGCCGTAGCCTTGGGGCTAGGGGGCTGCTGGGTGGGAGCGTTCCACGAAGAAGAGGCCGCACGAGCCCTCGAACTCCCCTCCCATCTCCGGCCAGTAGCCATCGTACCTCTGGGATACCCTGCCTGGCCTCGGACGGGCAGAACACCTCGGCGGGACCTGAAAGAGGTACAGAAGACGATCTAAAGCCTGGACAAGGGCCTTGACGGTCATGCCCCGGGGACCGCCCTAGTAGGACACAGAAGTCTTCATAGAAAGGAGAAAAATGGCCAAGACCAAGTACGCTTTCTTTGAAGGTCAGATCGTGCCCATCGAGAGGGCGAAGGTGAGCATCATGACTCACGCCTTGAACTATGGCACCGGCTGTTTCGAGGGGATACGCGCCTATTGGAACGACGAAGAGGGTGAACTATACGTCCTCAAAATGCGAGAGCATTACCAGCGCCTCCACCGCTCCTGCCACATCATCAACATCTCCCTATCCTACGACGTGGATACCCTCTGCGACATCACCCTCGAACTCTTGCGCAAAGAAGGTTTTCGTGAGGATACCTACATCCGGCCCCTGGCCTATAAGAGCACCGAGGGCGTCGGCGTGAGGCTACATGACCTAGAGGATGGCTTCGCCATCTTCGCCACCCCTTTCGGCAGATATATGGAGAGAGAGGGAGGAGCCAAGGTTGGGATCTCCTCCTGGCGGCGGATAAGCGACAACGCTATCCCTGCCAGAGCCAAGATCACCGGCGCTTATATAAACTCCGCCCTCATCAAGACCGATATCGTGATGAAAGGGTTCGATGAGGCCATCGTCCTGACCCAGGACGGCCACGTCTCCGAGGGGAGCGCGCAGAACCTCTTCATCGTTCGAGAGGGGAAACTGATCACCTCGCCCATAACGGAAGATATCCTAGAGGGGATAACCCGCGCCGGGATGATGGAGTTGGCCCAAAACGAACTGGGGATAGAGGTGGTAGAGAGACACATAGATAGGAGCGAACTATACGTGGCGGAGGAGGCCTTCTTCTGCGGCACGGGCGTCCAGATCGTGGCTATCGCCTCTATAGACCATCGCACGGTGGGCACGGGAGAGATAGGCCCCATCGTAAGGCGACTGCGCGACCTCTACTTCGAGATCGTCCGGGGGAAGAACAAGAAGTACGCCCCCTGGGTGACCCCTGTCTATGCTGGAGCGAGGCGAAAGAGACGGGCAGCCACGTAGTTTTCTCATCACGGCCAGACAAGTAGGGCAGGTTTGCTTGCATACCTGCCCTTTCCCGTGGCGTCAGCCTGTCCTGGCATCGTCAGGCCAGGGATGTTACCATCTGACGCCTATTCATTTGTGTGTAGCGTCGCAGCTCGTCTGCGACGTTTTCCTAATTGTAGGGGCGGGGCTTGCCTGTCCTGAGACCAGTCGAAGGGCCTGTCCTGCCTGCCCTGAGCGAAGCCGAAGGGAGCGCAGCCGAAGGGAGCCAAGTCGAAGGGCCCCCGCCCGTCCTTATTTTCTACGCCCCCGCCAACCGCTCCGTCCTCCCCTTCTCCCTCTCACCCTGCCGCCGAAGGGGTGAGTCCCGATCAATGTCCGAGATGACCCTATCCTGAAGATGCTTCAGGCATCACACCGAGCTGCCGCAGAAACGAGAGCGAATCCCAGTAAATGGCTTCTCGTCTGATCTTACCCTCGCGCAGCTCGATGATGGAAGCGCCCCGGCCTGAGAAGTGCTTGCCGGTCACTTCTGTCCCGGCAACCTCGCCGGTATACGTGCCGCTCTGGATCCACTCGACGCCCACCCAGTCGCCAGCCACGAAGAGGGATATGACCTCTATCTTGAAGTCGGGGGTACTAGCGAAATTGCCCCTCACCCAGGCCTTGATCTCTTCTTGGCCGCGGTAGGCTGTCCCCGAACCCACGTTCTCAATCACACAGTCATCCGTTAGGAAAAAAACAACCTTCTCCACATCGCCGGACGACCAAGCCGCGGCATAATCTCTGAGCATTCTTTCCATATCAGTCGCCATGTTAAAACCTCCTCTCCCCTCTCACCCTGCCGCAGAAGCCGAATAGCCTCTCCGTTTCATAATACGCAATTGTGCAGCATGATGGCTGTAATCAAAATAACGGTACCGATATACAGCAGCCGGTAGCTCATTTCGAAAAAGTGTCCCGTTCCAGATTCTGTTCCTGCCTGACTCCACTCTTCTGGGTAGAGGCCTGTTTCTGTAGGCTCAAAATACCCGCCCTCATACAATCCTAGGACTTTCTCGATACGGGCAGCTACTTGAAGCTGCTTCCTAAATCCCTTCTCTATGTCTCTCAGGTAGAAAAGTCTCACAGCCATAACAGCAACTAGCAGAACTATAGAGAGGAAGATTCTCTGCACCACGTATAGGTCAAGCCCGCCCTGTACTATCCATCCTGCGATAACTACAAAGATACCTAATATCCAAACACAGATGTTCTCTACGCGTTGACGGATCGCATGCATCGCGTTGTATCTCTCTTGCAAAGCAGAAAGCAATATTTGGACCTTCATTTCATCATTTGATTCCATCATAGTCCGAACTAAAACTAATCAGACCTCTTGGGACCCTTATGTGGGGCTTCTTCTCCAAACCATTCTCCCGTCTCTAGCCAAATTTCATAATAGTAGAGCCATTCGGCCGCCCAAGGGACGATCGTCTTCGCAATTATGCTATCTTCGTTCCAGCTACCATCTTCGTAGACAAAGAGGCACAGATATCCGCCCTTGTATCGATGCGGTGCTCCTTTGTCGATCGGCGGGTCCAGCACTTTCACCCTTGGACTCCGCCCTCCACGATATTCTATAACGACCCTATATTCTGGTGAGGAGGGTTTCGGCTGAAGAGACCCAATCCATTGCCTTCCACCGTACTTAAATTGTGGAAAGAATTGTCTCATCCACAAGATTTGAACCCCTACATCGAACCGTTGCTTGGCCATTCCCCATACTAACCACCATCATCCCCGTAGTACTTATGCGGCGGAACTCTACGATGGACTTCGCCCGGCTTCTCTGAAGTCACTCTTCCTTTCGATGTAACATATCCAGTACCCGCTCTCGCAATAGCTTCCATTCTTTTGGCCTCTTCCGCTGTCAACTTGGGAAAGGCGCCCCCAAATAGTTCCTGCCACAAAGAGATGCTTTGATCCTTGTCTTGTTCTTCATATGCCTTACGAGCCTTCTCAGTCGCCGCCTGAAAGCGCTCCTTCAATAGCTCAAACTGCTCTTGCGTCCAATCTCTGGCAAGATTCTCATTTGCCAAAGATGGGTTCGGAATCACAGGAACCAAATAACTGCTGCTCAGATATGCGTTCATGCTCTCCATCGTCAAGACCAATGCCTCAGCATCAGAGGAACAGCCACTCGGTATGTGATTCCCAACAAGCGTAGTGAGCACCATTGACCTGGGCCCACTGTCCTTACCAAACTTCAGATTACGCCACCACTTTAGCATCTTTACCACTCGCGTGAACTTATCGTTCGAAGCATCCTGTATCCTATCACACCAGCCCATGTACCCTTTGGGGTGTGTCTGATTCCAATTCTTTGCCTCCCGGTCTGGGATAAGCAGAATACCATTTATGTTGCCTGGGCAGTCTGCGGGTACAATGTCTACATGGAAATCACCGGCGTACCTAAGTCGTACGCATCTATCTCTCTGCTGGACTTTCCCCTTGTAGGGACTATTTTCACGTAGCCTATCAGCCAACCACTCAATGACCCGTTTTGGGCTTCGTTGGTCTCTCGATAGCGCATCGACGTCGAGAGCCAGAACCACATCTACGTCAAACTCTTGGTTTGACTTGAGCGGTTTCACAGCAGTGCCGATGACGTATGATCCCTGCTTGAAGACCTCATAGGCAATGCCCGAGATCTCTTCATCGCTCCATACAAAAGATTCCAAATTGGAATACGCAGAATCGATTCTTGCCTTCCGGGTTGGGTCCAAACCGATTTCGGAATGAAACCTGTTAAAGTGGTCGTTTATCTTCACTTTTTGGTCCTCCTTTTGATGAACACGCCGTAGCAGTCGCTAACTTGACAAACCCCGCCGCCTCAAGTCCAGGCACGATGAGGTCTGCATAAATGCCGTCGAATTCTGAATCAAACGGCATTAGAACGAAAGCGAACTTCTCTTTCTCCTCTTCTGTTTGCATCACTTCCCCCTCCCAGGGCATTTCACCAAACTCCTCATATCAGAAACAGTTGAGAACTCTGCAATCCCTGTTCTCTACCCCTTCCCCCTATACGCGGCCGCCACGCCCAGGATCCCCACCTCCTCTTCCCCAGATGATGCAGCGTGGGGTCATGCTAAGTCCCGGGGCGGCGGAAGATCACCTGGTCGAAAGTAATCAGGCCGGCCCTTTGGCCCGTCAAAGAGCCGAGGCAACCGGGGGCGATCTGGATGTTGACCTTATCGACCCTGTAGAACTCCCAGCCCTGCTTGCTATGCTCGTCGATGACGGCCTGGAGTTGCTCGCTCACCTTGCGGGCCGTCTCCATGTCGGCGATTTCGCGTTTCAGTTGGCCCAGGAATGGAACGACCCGGTATTCGTATCTCATCTGTGGTCCCTCCTTGACTCCCCCCACACGCCAATGATCGCTGCCTCTTTCAAGACATTATCTCTCTTTCAAGCTTCTTGCCCTCTCCAATCTCTTCTTGAACCTCTGGAGTTTAGGCAATCGATCACCTCGATCTCTATAAACAACATTTTCAAAAACCCAAATTGCCTTTTCCAAAACTCGTATTTCATCATCTATCTGGTTTCGCTTTCTGTAGATTATCGCTAACCTGTCATACGGATGGCTTCCCTCAAAGTTCTCCTCTATATTTCTCTCGTATAGTTTGATTGCCTCATCTACCCGACCATCTTTCTCCAATTGAATTCCTTTTAGGTTTCTCTCCACTTGTTTATCAAAGGCTCCCACAGTCGTCCTCCTTCACCCCTAAAGACAAAACCGACCCCGTCCCGCCGCCCCGGGAATACAGTCGGCCTCTATCTCTCATTGTCGCCTCCGCCATGACGCTATTGCGACGATGCTACGATGTGGGCGCTTCTTTCACCTTCTATCCTATTCTACCATAGCCACCAGGACAGGTCAATAGCCATACAACGCCAAGCGCCCCCTCCATTCCCGCTATTTCCGTGGCGTCAGATGTTACCATCTGACGCCTATTCATTTGTATGTAGCGTCGCAGTTCATCTGCGACGTTTTCGTCTCTGACGCTACATCTCTTTTGGTGTTGTAGGAGCGGAACCCCCCCTCTCCCTCCGCGCTATTCGTGATTACCTGGCCCTTGACAAACCCCGCCTCTTCGGTTATAATTATAGCACGTTTGTTCTATTCAGGTAAGTCTTCCCCAGAGTGAATCCCACGCGGGGAGCCGAGGAAAGGAGTCCTTGGCTCCCTTTCCGTTGTCCCGAAGGACAGGAGGCTCTATGTACAAACCACCTCCTCCCGACCGTCGCTGTCAGTATCCTGGTTGTAAGGCCTGGGCTATGCGCGGCCATTCTCTTTGCCGCCCCCATCGCGTCCCGGAACTGGGCCCCACCGGTGGCGCTCCCGAAGGCAACCGCAACGCTTTCAAACACGGCTTCTACAGCCGCGCCTTCTCCCGCCAGGAACTCCAGGAGATGAGTCAAATAATGAAGGACGAGGGACTCTCCCTGGCCCACGAGATCGCCATACTCAAACTCCTCACCCGCCGCGTCCTCCTCTCTGAGATCAACCCCGCGGTGGCCTACGCCCTCGTCTGCCGCGGCATCGGCCAACTCACCCGCTCCCTCCGCGCCCTCAAGGACCTCGGCGAATACCACACCGCCCTCGACACCGCCGTCCAACAAGCCCTGGACGCCCTCGGCGAAGAATGGGACGTCGAACTCTGACATGCACATGAAGAGAGGAGAAGAGAGTGGTTGTTTCCCATATTTTTTTATTCAACCACCCCTGCCCCCCAGGACGGTTGACCTCCGCCTCGCCCTGGTATATCATCTCCTAGACATCGTATGGGAGTTACCGATGATGGAATGGAGACCTAGAAGGCTAGTAGGGGTGGTGGTGACCTCGGCGGCTATGGTGGGTATCCTGCTCATTGATGCCACTCTCATCCTCTCCCTCATCGACCGCCCCCTCTCCTTCACCTCCTTCCTTCTGGACTTCCTCGTTTTCCTCAGCCTAGCCCCCCTGCTTTTCCTGGGCTACCGAGTCTACCAACTCTTAACCCTCCGCTATCTCATGGATCGAGATAGCGTGACCATCGTCTGTGGGAGCGTTCGCCGAGTAGTGCCTTTGAGCAACCTCTCTTCCATCGTAGCCCCTACAGGGTCCCGTGGGAAGGGCCTTAGCGACCTTCCTTCCCCCAGGCTCGCTTGGCTCGGCTGCTGGCTGGGCCGCAGCCAGGGTAAAGATACGGGGCCCCTCCTCTTCTACGCCACCGAGCCCCCCAAAAAACAACTCTTCTTGGTCAGCCGCAGTTCCGCCTACGCCCTCTCCCCCTCTAATCCGGCTGGCTTCCTCGCCGCCTTGGAATCCCGTCGCCAGATGGGCCCTACTATGGCCCTAGAGGAGAAGACAACCTACGGAACCCTCATCGCCTTGCCCTTCTGGCGGGACCGCCTGGCCCAACTCCTTCTCGGTCTGGGAGCCCTGGCCAACGCGGCCCTTTTCGCCTACCTCCTGGCTCGCTACCCCACCCTGCCCCGTATCCTCCCCCTCCATTTCACCGCTTTCGGCGGTGTGGATCGGATCGGTCCCAAAGAGCAGATATTGAGGCTCCCCACTATCGGCCTGATAATCTTCATGGCGAACACCCTCTTGGGTTTCGCCCTCCACCGTCGGGAGCCTCTAGCCACCTATCTTCTCGCCGGAACGGGGCTCTTGGCCCAGTTCCTGATAGCCATCGCCCTGCTTCACATCATCTTTTGAGACGCTCGATCAACCTCTCCCGCAACTCCTGAAGATGAATCGAATAGGGGGGGCGGTCGATATCTTGAGCGGCCATGACCACCGCATCCTCGTTACTATCGGAGTAATACCTCCTCCTCCGACCCTCCACCTGGAAGCCATATTTACGGTATAGGCTTTGAGCGACCAAGTTAGAGGCTCGTACCTCCAAGGTTATATGGTCGGCTCCTATACTTTTCGCTTTCTCGATCATGGCCATGAGAATGAGTTGGCCGATACCCTTTCTACGCAGGCGGGGATGCACCGCTATGGTGCTGATATGAGCCTCCTGCGCCGAGCGCCAAAAGCCCCCATACCCCACTATGGGCGGTCGCTGGTCAGGGGAGCGGAACCTAGCCAGAAGTCCCCTGCGTGGTTCCTCACACTGTGACGCCCCTTCCTCTTGAGGGCGAACCACAAAGTAGTAGGCACGAGGGTTACGGCGGATCTCGAATCGGTAAGCGCCCATAGGCCAGGGCGTAGGAAAGGAGAGCCGCTCGATGGCCATCACCTCTTGGATATCGCTCGCCTGCATCGGCTCTACTTTGTAGGCCAAATCGCTATGATCCATCTTTTCCCTCGGGATACTTTACGTACGGGATCTCCGGACGGTGTAAGTAGAGAGGCTCCAGCGTCCGAGGGTCGTCTACCTCCCCTCGCTGGAGCCGCTCCCACCCCAGTTCGGCCAGGTATCCGGCTCTCCTCAAAGAAGCAGCAGGCGATGTGACCACGGCGTGATCCCCCAGCCTCTTTCGGAGGATAGCCGTCCCCGCTTCATCTATCTCTCCGCAGATGAGGGTGGGACGAGTGATCTCAGAACAGAGCCCCTCTATAGTGGTGAGGAGGTAATCGGTGACCCGATGGAGGGTCGTCTTTTCATAGAGGGCGGCGCAGATCCGCCCCCTACCAGCCTCCAAAAGGGCACAGATGGGAAGGGGTTGATGGCTTTGAGAGTAGGCCAGAGCATCAAGGGTGGGGATGCCTATCAAAGGTATGCCCTGGGCCAAGGCGAACCCCTTGGCCAGGCTGAGCCCCACCCTCAACCCGGTGAAAGAGCCGGGCCCCAGAGCCACGGCTATTCCGGTCAACTCCTTGGGATTCTGTCTCAAGAGCAGGTCCAAGTATGGGGCTAGTTCCACGGTATGATGGCTGGAGGAACGCCAGGTGAGTTCGGAGGCCACTCCCTCTTCTCTCTCATAGATGGCCATGCTAGCGGTCCGCGTCGATGTATCGAGGGCCAATATCATCTCCGCCTCCTCGCCAACTCTCCCTCTAAGGAACTCAACAAATCCTCATAGCCTGGGCCCACGGCCCCCATAGAGATGAGCCTCTTTCTTTTGCCTCCGTGTTCGAGGATGATCCACAGCCTCTCTGGGGGCACCAGTCCCCTCGCCTTCTCTGCCCACTCGATAGCGCAGACCCCATCCCCAAAAAAGAGGTCATCCAGCCCGGAGGCTATGATCTCTTGGCGGCTCTCTACCCGGTAAAGATCGACATGATAGAAGGTCAGATTTTTCCCTCGGTACTCGTTAACCAAGGTAAAGGTGGGGCTGGTAATAGGTCCATCTACCCCCAGGCCCCGTCCGATGCCCTGAATGAAGGTGGTCTTGCCCGACCCCAGTTCTCCTTCCAGGCAGATCAACTCGCCGCCCCGCAAAAGTCGACCCAAGGAGGCCCCGAACTCTTGTGTCTCCTGAGATGAATCACTAACCAGATCGACCCTTGCCATAACCCTGCTCGACCTCTCTAATGACCACCTCCATTATAATTCTGGCTAGAACGGGGGGCAAATCGAGGGGTAGCCCCCTATGGAGGCTACCCCTACCTTCAACCCCAGAAAGGCTTGAAGGGATCAACCCTGTTTGAGAGCGAGGGTTATGCCGTACCCCTCGAGGGAGTAACTCTTGGTGACACACCCCGGAGGGGCTGCCCCCTGCACCAAGGCTGTGGATAGGGTCTCTTGCTTGATGTATTCCCCATGCTCTTCCACCACCTCTACGAGGATAGGATGGGCTTCAAAGTAGGTGACTATCGTATCTTCGATCTTGAAGTCAGCCTCTTTGCGCAAGGTCTGGATGCGCCGCACCACCTCCCGGGCCAACCCCTCCCGCCTCAACTCTTCGGTGAGGGTAGTGGTTAGCCCCACTAGATACCCCCCTTCCTCGGCCACAGCCAAACCCTCCCCAGGTAGGGACTCTATCTTCACTTCCTGGGGCAAAAGAACCACCTTTTGGCCCTCAACGGTGACTTCTACTTCCTCTCCAGAGCGCACCCTCTCCACCACAGAGTAGGTATCGAGGCTGGTGAGCGCCTCTTTGATCTCGGGGTAGAGGGCTCCATACTTGGGGCCCAACAAGTGAGCATCGGGCTCGATCTGGTACTCCACTAAATCGGGCTCCTCTGCGAAGGCCAGCGATTTGACGTTCAGTTCCTCCAAGACCTGGTCGGCCAGACCCTCTATCACCTCCCGTTCCTCGGGGGTACGCACCTTTATCAGGAGTTGAGCCAAAGGTTGACGCACCTTAAGGCCGGCCTTATTCCGCGCCGCATGCCCCAGACTCACCAACCGCATCATGAGAGCGGTATCGGCCATCAATTCTGCATCGATCAAACTCCTATCGGGCTGTGGAAAGTCGGAGAGGTGCACGCTCTCCGGCGCCATCTCATCGACGGAAGAGACGAGATTACGGTACATCTCCTCCGCCAAGAAGGGCGTGAAGGGCGCCAGCAACTTGCTCAATGTGGTGAGACACTCATAAAGGGTGGCGTAGGCCGCCGCTTTATCCTCATCCTGCTCGCTCCTCCAGAAGCGACGTCGGCTGCGCCGCACGTACCAGTTGCTGAGGAGTTCCACGAACTCCTGAATGGGTCGAGCGGCGCCGGTGGCGTCGAAACTATCCAGTGCCCTATCCACCCTCTCCACCAGGGAGTTCAACTCCGAGAGGATCCATCTATCCAAAGCGGGGCGTTGGGCCACGGGCAGGGCAGGAGTTCTGGGGTGGTAGTCGTCGATCTTGGCGTAGATGACGAAGAAAGCGTAGGTGTTCCAAAGGGTAAGCAAAAACTTCCGAACCACCTCCCCCACCAACTCGACGGAGAAACGGCGCTCGCTGCCTGCGGGACCGGCCGTGTAGAAGTACCAACGCATAGCGTCGGCCCCATGAGCCCGCAGCACATCCCAAGGGTCGACCACGTTGCCCAAAGATTTGCTCATCTTTCTCCCTTGGGCATCGACGACTAGCCCCAAGACGATGACGTTCTTGAAACTGGGCTCGTTGAGGAGAAGGGTAGAGATAGCATGAAGGCTGTAGAACCACCCCCTAGTCTGATCCACCGCTTCACAGATGAAATCGGCGGGGAACTGCTCTCGGAAGGTCTCCTCGTTTTCGAAGGGGTAGTGCCACTGGCCCACGGGCATGGAACCAGAATCGAACCAGGCGTCGATCACTTCCGGAACCCGCCGCATCTTCCCCTCGCACTCGGGGCAGGAGAGGAGGATGCTGTCCACGAAGGGGCGGTGGAGGTCCAACTCCTCTCCCCCGGACCAGGAACGGCCCGCCCGCTCCTCCAGTTCGGCGATGCTCCCCACCAGGAGTTGGTGACCGCACGATTCGCACCGCCAGATGGGCAAGGGGGTGCCCCAATACCGGTCTCGGCCCAACGCCCAATCGACGTTGCTCTCCAACCAGTTGCCGAACCTGCCATCCTTAATATGGGCTGGGTGCCAGTTTATCTTTTGATTGTTGGCCAAGAGATCCTCTTTCCGCTCCGTGGTCTTGATGAACCAGCTGCTCTTGGCGTAGTAGAGGAGAGGGGTCTCGCACCGCCAGCAGAAGGGGTAGGTATGACGATAGGTGCCAGAACGGTACATGAGCCCCCGCTGTTCCAGATCTTCGATGATGGAGGGGTCGGCATCCTTAACGAAGACCCCCGCCCAGGGGTTCACCTGGGGGATGAACCTACCCTGGGGGTCCACCGTCTGCAGGATAGGCAGGCCATACTCCCGGCCCACCTCCAAATCTACCTCTCCGAAGGCGGGGGCCATATGCACTATCCCTGTCCCCTCCTCGGTGGTGACGAAATCCGCCCCTAGGACGTAGCAGTAATCGACATCCACTGGGAGAAAGGTATAGAGGGGCGAGTAATGCTTTCCCACCAGATCCTTGGCCTTAAGATTCTTCGCCACCTCATAGTCGCCGACCAGCGCCTCATCCAAGAGTTCCTTGGCTAAGATAAGCCTCTCCCCATCCTGCTCCACCAGGGTGTACTCTACATCGGGATGCACGGCTAGGGCCACGTTCCCAGGCAGCGTCCAAGGCGTGGTGGTCCAGACCAGAAAGTAGGTCCCCGGCTCGTCCCGCAGGGGAAACCTGACGTAGACCGAAGGGTCCTCAGCGGTAGCGTACCCCTGGGCCAGTTCGTGGCTGGAGAGGGGAGTCCCGCAGCGAGGACAATAGGGCACCACTTTGTAGTCCTCATAGAGGAGGCCCATCTCCCAAAACCGCTTTAAGATCCACCAGACCGATTCTATATACTCGTTGGAGAGGGTGACGTAAGGGTCGTCCATGTCGATCCAGAAGCCGATGCGGTCGGTCAGTTCCTCCCAATCCTTGACATAGCGGAAGACGCTCTCCCGGCACTTGGCGTTAAACTCAGCCACGCCATAGTCCTCGATGGCCTGTTTGCTGCTAAGTTTCAGCTCCTTCTCAATCTCCAACTCGACCGGCAAGCCGTGGGTATCCCAGCCACCTTTTCGCAGGACGTAATAGCCCTTCATCGTCTTATAGCGGGGGAAGAGGTCCTTAAAGACCCTGGCTAGGACGTGGTGAGTTCCGGGCAGGCCATTGGCCGTGGGCGGCCCTTCGTAGAAGACCCAGCGAGGAGCATCTCTGCGCAACTCCAGGCTCTTCTTGAAGATCCGGTTCTTTTGCCAGAAGGAGAGTGTCTCCTCCTCCAGTTTTACGAAATCGACCTTGGTGGGTACCTCTTTGAACATCTTTCACCTCCGATGAGTTTCCACCGACCTCATCGTCGGCGATTGACTCTCCCGCCAATCCTTGAGTACCTGACGGATGTGGGAGAAGGCGAGAGGCTCGGGCAGCCCATCCGGGGGGAACCAGGCCAGTGCTTGGGCATCGCTGGCTGGACGCGGCTCCCCACCTATCGGCTCCGCCAGATAGAACAGGTTTCCCCTCCCTGGCCATAGGTATCTATGTAAGCCCCGAAGAAGCCCCTCAGCCTAACCTTCAGCCCCGTCTCCTCCTGGACCTCGCGCACAGCCCCATCTTCAGGATGCTCTCCCGCCTCCAGGAAGCCGCCGGGGATGTCCCAGCACCCCTCATACGGCTCCACACCCCGCTTCACCAAGAGGAGCCGACCACCCTTCACGACCAAAGCCCCAGCACAGGGGTAGGAATGCTCGTAATGCTCAGCCCCACAACCGCCGCAGACCTGGGGCCCTTCACCCAGAGACAAGACCACCCCACAGTTAGGACAGAATCTAAACCTAGCCATGGCTACTCCAACGCTATCCTCAGCCTCTTGTTTATCCGTCCCTTGCTCTCATGGCCCACCACCCGGATACGCCCCACCTCTTTCGTGTTGGCTACGTGGGTCCCTCCATCGGCCTGCATATCCAGCCCCTCTATCTCTACCACCCGCACCTCTTTTATCCCCTCCGGCAGGAGGTTGATCTTAGTGCGGATCAGGTCCGGGATCTGGAAAGCCTCCTCCCGAGGGAGTACGCTTATCTTGACCGAGTGCGCCGCCTCCACCTCCCGGTTGATCTTCTCCTCCACCTCCTGGGCGAAATCGGCGCTCATATGCTCCAATTCGAAGTCCATCCGCGCCCTAAGGGGCTCCATATTTCCCCCGGTGACCGAGGCCCCATAGTCCCTAAAGATTACGCCGCAGAGGATATGCAAGGCGGTATGAGTGCGCATCAATCTATACCGATGCTCCCAATCGATCTCTCCATAAACCCTGCTCCCTGCTGGGGGCGGATCTCTATCCAGTTTGTGGAAGACCTTCCCCCCCTTCTTGCTGACCTTGAGCACCCTGTAGATCTGCCCTTGGTTGTCCAAGAGAACCCCAACATCGCTGGGCTGTCCCCCGCCCTGAGGGTAGAAGGCTGTACGGTCCAAGACAACCTTGTTTCCCTCCACCTCCAACACTGTGGCCTCGAACTCCCGAAGGTAACTGTCCGTCAGGTGCAAGAGTTCAGTCACGCTATCCTCCCTCTGTATAAACGATAAGCCCTCGTCCTAGGGACGAGGGCCTTACCCTCGCGGTACCACCCTAATTAGCGATTTCCCGCTCACTCGTTAGGGTACGCGTTCATACCCTCGCCTGGGATAACGGGTAGCGAACCCGGCCAAGTCTACTCGGCAACCCTTTCGGTTGGCGGCTCCGGAGGGATTTTCGACGGGGTCATACCGCATCCGGCTTCCACCTTGCCCGGACTCTCTGGCCGGCGAGCACCCGCCTACTCGTCTCCATCATGGCCTTTAATTGCACTTAGTATGCCACAGAAACGGAATTTTGTCAACCCGGGGTTAAAGCCCCGGGAGTTCTTCCAGCCTCTTAGAAATTCAAGCACACCATGGTCGGACCACATGTCTTGGAAGCAATGGCGGTTCATCCTGTAGGAGGCGGCTCGATCTCCCTGGCGGTCTCAATCAACTTCACAGGTGAACGGCAGTTGATGCAATGTGCCTGCCTCAACGGTAATTGCGCCATTAATATCCTGAAAACCGGGCTTGCTAACGGTATAGGTGTGTTTGCCGGGGGATAGCTCAATAGTCTCAGTCGAGTTCCCTTCTACTGTGTACATCGATCCCGCTATCGTGAAGTAAAAAGGTTGCCCGCAGTAGTTGATCACCGCTAGCACCGCAGTCGTGGGTGCTGGGGGGATAGCTGGCGTATCGGTGGGCGTTGGTGCGGGGGTGTTCGTTGGCGTCTCGGTGGGCGTTGGTGCCGGAGTATTCGTTGGCGTGTCGGTGGGCGTTGGAGTGGGAGTATTCGTTGGCGTGTCGGTGGGCGTTGGAGTGGGAGTATTCGTTGGCGTCGCTCGCTCCGTAGGTGTTGGCGTAGGCGGGACCGGGGTCGGTGTAGGAGGTATTGGAGTCGGCGTCAGTGCGATGGGGCTCGGCGTTGGCGGGGCTGGTGGTGGAGCACACGCCACCAGGGCTAAGTTCAGACCGATGGCTACCACCAGTAGGCAGAGGATAGGTTTTCTCATTTTGCTCCTCCTGGGCTTGACGAATATATCAACAGTAATATCCCACAAAGGGCGATTTTGTCAACCCAGGCCCTTCAGAGATCGCTGAGGCAACAAAGAAAGCCAGCAGGCTTCACAGCCTGCTGGCTGATGACGTCCCCCGCTGTGTCGTGTGCTTTCAAGTTTTGAACCTGCTTTCGCAGGTGGGTGCCTACCTATCGGTTATTGTCCTACGGACAGCCCCTCTAGAGATCGGCTCCCTATGTCTCAAGTGTTGGCTCAAAACTCTCTAGCCGCATCACGGGCACTACAGGGTGACGCAACTCTAATATAGCATATAATGGCCGAAATTGCAAGCACAAAACCCTTTGCTGCCTCAGATTTTAAGGTTCTTCATCCTCTGCTAATCGAAGGTGTAACTCCTTCAGCTGTTCCTCCGAGACGGGCGATGGAGCCTGGAAGAGGAGGTCTTGGGCGCTCTGGGTCTTGGGGAAGGCGATCACCTCCCGGATATTCTCCTCCCCGGTCAGCACCATCAGTAGCCGGTCGATGCCTGGGGCGATGCCTCCGTGGGGAGGCGCGCCGTAATCGAGAGCCGCCAGAAGATGCCCGAACTGAGCGTCCATCTCTTCCTGAGATAGCCCGATCATCTTGAAAACCCGCTCTTGGAGTTCTCTCTGATGAATGCGAACGCTTCCCCCGCCGATCTCCTCGCCGTTACAGACTATGTCGTGGGAGATGCCACGCACTCGATGTGGGTCAGAGGCCATATAGGGAAGATCCTCTTCCTTGGGCTGAGTGAAGGGGTGAGGGGAGAACTCCCAACGCGATAACTCTTCGTTCCACTCCATGAGGGGGAATTCGAGGACCCAAACGAAGGCCAAAAGGTCTTTATCCCGCAACCCTAACCGCTCCCCCATCTCCACTCGCAGATGCGCCAAGGCTTCAGCCACTACCTCAGGCTGGTCGGCCACTATGAGAAGGAGGTCTCCTGGCTCGGCTCCCGTGCGAGAGAGGAGGCCCTCGATTTCCGCCTCGGAGAGATGCTTGGAGATGGCAGAGCGTATGCCATCCGCTTCCACGGCCATGGCTACCAAGCCTTTGGCTCCCTGACCCTTGACCACCTCCGTCAACTCATCGGTCTCCTTGCGGCTGTAGCGGGCACAGCCGGGGGCTCTGATCCCCTTCACCTCTCCCCCGGCCTCGATGGCGGCGTGAAAGACCTGGAAGCCGCTCTCAGCCAAGAGATCGGTCAGGTCCACCAACTCCATGCCCCAGCGGAGGTCGGGCTTGTCGGTCCCGTACCTTTCTACCGCCTCCTGGTAGGTGAGGCGGGGGAAAGGCTTCTCCACTATCCGCTTATCGGTTAATTCCTCCACGATGGAGGTGAAGAGTTCCTCGATGAGTTGCAGGATGTCTTCCTGCTCCACGAAGGACATCTCCAGGTCCAGTTGGGTGAACTCCGGCTGGCGGGTGGCCCTTTGCGCTTCATCGCGGAAGCAGCGGGCGATCTGATAGTACCTATCGAAGCCAGCCACCATGAGGAGTTGCTTCAACTGTTGCGGGGACTGGGGCAGGGCGTAGAAGGAACCGGGATGGAGGCGGCTGGGGACTAGGTAGTCGCGGGCCCCCTCGGGGGTGCTCTTGATGAGGATGGGGGTCTCGATCTCCACGAAGCCCCGCTCATCGAGGAAGCGGCGGATATAGTTCACCACCTTGTGGCGGAGCATCAGTTTCTCCTGCATGCTCCGACGCCGGAGGTCGAGGTACCGGTAGCGGAGGCGCAACGCCTCATCGACCGGGGCTTCCTCGCTTATGTAGAAGGGCGGCGTCTTGGCCTCGTTGAGGACCACGGCGCTCTTAGCCGCCACCTCTATCTCCCCCGTAGCCAAGGCCGGGTTAGCCAGCCCCTCGGGCCTGCGCCTCACCTCCCCTTTCACCTGGAGGACGTACTCAGCGCGGGCCTGGGAGGCTATATCGTGCGCCTCCTGGGAGAGGCGAGGGTCGAAGACCAACTGGGTGATCCCCTCCCTATCTCGGAGGTCGATGAAGATGAGCCCTCCGTGGTCGCGGCGTCGGTGCACCCAGCCGGCCAGGGTCACCTCCTGGCCTTCATCCTTCGCTCTCAGTTCCCCGCAAGTGTGCGTCCTTAACATTGATTCCCCCAATTAGAGCATCATAAGATTTCAGAATTGCAGGGAAGAGATTTGTTCCCTTCAAAACATACACAGGCTCTACAGGTACTTTGCTTTCACTTCCTCCAAGGTCGCGAATGGGAAGGTCATATCTAGCGCCTCGACAATCCGCTGAATACCGAGGCTGTAGCATCTGTCTTGGGCGTGAGGTGGTAACAACTCACAGAACCGAACAAATGCACCGCGCTCCGGGCTAGTCAATCTCCACACCAAAGAGGAATTTCGTTCATCGTAGATGAGTAGAAAGTATCCCTTTTGCTCCAAGGCGAACATCAACAGCCTGTAGGCCTGATAAAAAATTGCGAAAGGACATGTGTTGTCGCCTCTTAATGTGTCAGTGATGAGCCCGTGCCTTTGCATAATGTCCCAATAGCTACGGCCGATCGTATGTAGGTAGCAGAGTTCGAAATCTGTCACTGGATTGCGACCATCGCAGTCACCATTGTTGAAGAGAGAACAGCCGCCGAACTCTGCCTCGGTAAACTTAAACTCCGAGATGATCGGCTCGCCACCCTGCGTATGCAGATAAAGGTCTACTGATGTTGGTTGCGCTTGTCGCTCATTGAACACGCTCCGATCCTCAATCTCAAGCTCAGCGCCAATCACTCTTTGGGAAAAACGAGTGCCCGTGGAGTCAAAAATACCGTCGAATGCATCCCAGTGTTTGGCTACCAAGATGGGCCCCAAGAGGTTGAACAGCATCGCTTGTGAGCTGAGACCATGATGAGCATATTTGTGGAGTGGGAAACTCTTCTTATGAGCATGTCGCTCGTCCCTGATGCGCTCTATGAATCGGACTACCTCGGGATCGATGATGTTCTGCGGCCATGAGTCTCGTCCACCGGCAAGAATATAGGGATATTTCCTAGTTACGGCTAGACCCTTGCTGGCGAAGTAATCAGCGACTTTAGCCCTCAGTGCGCGCAACCAATCACTGCGTCGCGGTGCAATCTTCACCTTCGCAGACATCTTTCCCTCCTCTCCGACCACTGCCTGACTATCTAATCTCACCAGGTTAAAACATCTTCGTCTCGTTAATGGTCAAGACGAACTCGCAATCCAGGAAGCGCACCGCCCGTCGGGTCATGAGCATCCTGCTCATGAATATCTCGAAATACTCCATCACGCTGGATATCTCTGTGTCAACCTCCAACTCCAAGGTTATGGTCCTATTCTCCGCGTCCACCCGCACAAAGGAGCGCTGAGCGGCGTAGTTTACCCGGTCGTGGATGTCGAAGGAGAGCATATCGGGGTTCTGCACCCGCGAGCGGTGGACATCGGCCTTGTCGGCGATGATGACCGCCGCTGTGATCTCGCTCACTGACTCCCCTCGCTCCTCCTCGTGGTTGCCGATGGCAGCCATGATCAAAGCGATCTCCTTAGGGCCCATCCCTAGACGCCGCAGGATGTCCAAGGCGATGAGGGCGCTGGCGCTAGCGTGGGCATCCCGATGGATGGCGTTACCGATGTCGTGGAGATAGGCCGCTATGGCTGCTAGTTCCGCCATCCTCTCTGGATTATCGAGGCGCAAGAGGACGTTCTGGGCGATATTGGCCACCAGGCTGGCGTGCCTCTTACCATGCTCTGTATAGCCCAAGGTTCGCAACTGCTCGTTGGCCGATTCGAGGAGAGCGACCACCTCCCCGTCCTGCTTCACCTCATCCAGGGTAACTACCCCTTCCTTCGCTCTCTTTGATTCCTTTGGCGTCTTATTCGATTTAGCCAATTGCTTATACCTCCAGACTCAGAACCCCATCTACAAAGGGGTAAAGATGATCACAGTTCAGGCAACCCATCGCCTCGCTCCTCCTAGCCAGCGAGGAGCCACAGCGGGGACAGAGGAGAACCTCCAAGAGGTTCTGAGGAGGCTCCTCTCCAGGCGAACCTCCCTTCTTGGCCCATACCAGGTCATAGCAATCCTGCCATCGGTTAATATGCACATCTTCCATGAAGAGGGAGGCCAATAGGTCGTTGAGTTCGTCCCTTTCGAAAGTTCGGCCGGGGAAGAAAAACGCATCGCGACCCACCCGATTGCTGAGCAGGAGAACCCCGCCCGGGGCCAAGACTCGCGCCATCTCCTCAAGGGCGAGTCTCTGGTGGTACATGAACTCCAGGCCCTCGATGCAGGTAACGGCGGCGAAAGAACCGTTGGTGAAGGGCAACCGAGTGGCATCCTTCCAGATCAAAGACGGCCGGCCCCCATACCCCTGCACCTTCTCCCTCGCCACCCGAAGCATAGGCAGTGAAACGTCCACGCCCACTAGCCAGCCCTCGAACCCTGGACGACGCAAGACAGCCAGAAGCATCCGCCCCGTGCCGGTGGCCACATCGAGGACGGGGGGGCATCTCCAACCCCTAAGCCTCCTCTCTAAAGGTATAGCCAGGTGCCAGGCGTCCTCGGCTGCGTCGAACTCCTTGATCTCATCGTAACTCTTGGCCCCCCAGTTGTAAAGAAGCCGCACTACCCTAGGGCCGAGGTAGACGCCCTCGGTGAGGACGAGCAACCAATACCCCAAACCAGCCAAAAGCAGTGCCAAGGCAGCCCAGATCGCGAACCTCATATCGCCACCGCCAAGGCCCCAACCATCATCGCCATCAGGGCGAAGAATTGAGTCCGCCGCAGATAGGCACGGCCTCGCTTGAAAACCGGTTGAAGCAACATCTGAGGCAGGAGCAGAAGAGCCGCGACCCCCGCGAGTATCGGCTCCTTGGTCAGAACCAGAACCGCTACCCCGAAGATCTGCACCAGATTGAGGACTCTGAACCCCTTATCTCGTTCACCTTTGTCTACGCTTTGGAAAGCGTAAAGAACTCCGGTGTAGATTAGAGCCCAAAGGAACGCCTCACCATGTCGCTGGATGGCCACTTGAGGGACAAGAGGCCTGAAAGCCAGATAACCCACAAGCCAAGCCACTCCCCCTGCGTAGCAGGCTCGAAGCAGGCGACTTGGCTTCTTGCCGCCATGTAAACGTAGAGATTCCCAGGCCACCAAAGTCAAAGCCACGACTATGAGCAAGAGTACGCTCGGGCCCAAAAGGGTAGCCAGAACACAGGCCAAAGGGAGGGCGAAGGCTAGACCGGCCAGAGAGGCTTCGAACCTGGGCCAGACCGAAGACCACCAAGATAACCGCTCCTCCACCCAACGGAAGAACCGATCAGCCAGGGAGTCAGGCACAGTATAGGGCGGTGGGGAGAGCCTGGTCTTTGACCTTTCACCGAGAGGGGGGGAATTGGAAGAGGACGCTATGATAGATGCCTCCCGCCAGATGGTTCCCAGGAGTGGATCCCCTAGAAAGAGGGACAAGAGAAGAACCAGACCCGTCCTCCCGTTGAACCCCAACCTCCCGGAGGCCAAACCACCACAGAGAACCGCCCAGGCTGGTCCCAGCCAGATGCGAGGCTTGGCCCACCAAGCCCCCAGCCCCAATAGAACGCTCTCTATCCCCCGCTCGTCCAAGTCCAAACACCACCTCTTCCCAATAGTCTTTGGCTAATTATACCATCAACACCTTCTTCCAGCCAAAACACCTGAACCAAAAAGAAGGGAGAGGGGTGTTCCCCTCTCCCTTGAACGGCGTTGAAAGGCAAATCACGATTCAGAGGTTTCTTCTTCCTCCTTCTTAGCCTTTCTGCGCCGGGGCTTAGGCTCTTCCTCTTCGGAGGTAGCGACAGGGGGTGGATAAGGGGTTGTCCCAAAGCGAGTGAGAATCACCGCCCCCAGCCCCCAGGAACCGGCCACCAAGGTGAAGAGGAACCCGATGCAAAGAGGTGTGGCGGAGATGAGGGTGATGAGAAAGACGCCCAAGAGGACGGAGGCTAAGGGCTCCGGCTGGGCGACCTTCGCCGCTTGGAGCAGCCTCTCCCCCACCACTGCGCCCAAGACTATCCAGCCGTAGATGGCTGCCGCGGCCAGGGCTATAAAGAGGAGCAGCCAGGCCATCCAGCCGATGCAAACGACGATGAAAAGGATGGGGGTGAGGAGCAAGAAGACGAATAGGGTAAGGAACCCCACCCCGATGCTGGGGAAGGGTGCCCCCTCAACCGTCGCGCTCACAACCCTCACCTGTTCCGGCAGGAGAGCCACCACCAGAAGGCCTAAAGCCATCAGGGCCATCATGGTGACCAGAGCGCGGAAGGCGCGAGAGAGAAAACCAGCGAAGGGGTCTACCCTCCAACCCCTGACTCCGCCCCATCTGAAGCCTGAAAAAGGCGCAAAGCGAAACTCCCTCCCTTCCACCACCTGGCCACCCACCTTTGCCCCCTCGGCTCGCTCCACTTGGCCAAAGACGGCCACCACATCGTTGCCCACCTCAGCCGTTGGTCTCAGGCGGATGTTCCCACCTACGCTGGCCACATCGTCCTCTACCTCTCCGGCGATAGTTATACTGCCTCCTATGGCCGCCAAATCCTCTTCGATAACCCCCCCTTCCTCGACTAGTACCTCACCTCCGAAGACCACGGCGGCGCCATCTATCACTCCCTCGGCCTCCACGGTGAGATCGCCGCCGAAGATGACCAGATCGCCCTCCAGTTCCTGGCCGGACTCTACCGTGTAATCCTGTCCAAAGATGACTCGGCCCTCATCACCTCCCTGGGCAAAGGCCGGAGGGACCACGGCTACCGATAGCAGAGCAGCGATCAAGAACGCCAAGAGTACCTTCTTCATTTGAACCCTCCTTCATAGTTATTCAGAGACAAAGGCGCACGGATCACTAACCTAGCCCAGACCATCATCAACCCTAGCATCAGAAAAGAGTAGGGCAAAAGGAGCCCCGGGGGTAAAGCCCCCAGAGTCGCGCCCAAGAGGAAGGAGCAAGCCTGGGCCAAGGTGGTGCTCGTCTACACGAAACTCAGCGAGAGATCGAGCCCCAACTTTACGAGGGAAGCGGGCGCTGACAGAGCACCCCACCAAGGGGTCAGGAGCCCCACGACGGAAAGCAGAGCCAAAAAAGTTAGCATGAGGGATACAGCCACCAATGCAGGAGCGACCCTCATCAGGCGACGGCGAGCCTCCCTCTGGGCCAGCCTGGCCATCACTCGAGCGGTGAAACCAGGTTGCGGCGAGAAGAGAGGCGCTTCCGAGAGAAGGAGGCCCACCTCTTCTAAAGCGGTCAATTCATCCCCACACTGGGCGCAAACCGCCAAGTGCTCCTCTAGCCACTGCTTTTCTCCCCCTACCAGTTCCCCATCCAAATATGCGGGGATCAGTTCTCCTCGATGCACCACCTAAGGTACCTCTCCTAATAGCCATGCTTGAACGATGGGAGGCGGCTTCTCTCTCTTCCCTCAATGCTTGGGCCAGCATCCTTCGGGCTCGATGTAACCTGGACTTCACCGCTCCCTCTCCCAACCCCATAACCTCCCCGATCTGACGACAGGAGAGATCGTTCCAATAGTAGAGGATGACCACCAGCCGATAATGGGGGGGGGAGACGCTCAAGGAGTCGCCGGACCTCTTCCCGTTCCTCCTCCCGTTCGATCTCTCTTTCTGGGTCTCGACCAGTTGAGAACCTGCGTCCAAGGGGGATATCCTCCAAAGATATCGTCCAGCGTCGGCGACGGAGCCGGTCGATGCAATGGTGGGCGGCGATGGCCAGAAGCCAAGAGGAGAATTTGCGCGCCGGATCGTAACTCCGCAACCGAGAGTAGGCACGGAGGAAAGTCTCCTGGGCGGCATCCTCGGCGTCGCCAGCGTTCCCCAGCATCCGATAGGCCAGGTTGTAGACCGCTGCCTGGTGACTCTCCACCAGGCGGGCGAAGGCTTCTTGATCACCGTCCACCGCCTCCCGGACCCAGCCCCGCTCCTCCTCCCTGTCCTGAGCCTTATCGAAGGGCCTGTCCTGAGCCTCGTCGAAGGGCCTGCCATGAGCCTTGTCGAAGGGCCTGTCCTGAGCCTTGTCGAAGGGCATCCCGTTCCCCTGCATAGTAGTATACGCATTATAACGCAACAAGGTTTCAAGCCCAAGGTGTCCTGGCCGTTGATAAGGGACCCAAACCCTGCTATAATATGAGCCATAGTCACTTCCCTATCCCTACGGGATCCCTGTGGGACGGGATCCTGTAAGGACATAAATCGAGCGAGGAGGCGAAGATGTACCAGCGGACAGTGATCGTGGGGCATCTGGGGGCCGATCCCGAAATGCGATACACCCCCAGCGGCGACCCAGTGACTACCTTTCGGGTAGCCACGAACCGTCGTTACACCGACAAGGAAGGAAACTCTCACGATGAGACCACCTGGTTCCGCGTTACAGCCTGGCGGCGGCTTGCGGAGACCTGCAATCAGTACCTAGCGAAGGGACGCCTGGTTCTGGTCGACGGACGTCTCAACCCCGACCAATCCGGCAACCCCCGCATCTGGACAGGCAACGATGGTGTTGCTCGTGCCTCCTACGAGCTCACTGCCAACACCGTCAAGTTCCTCAGTCCGAGGGGAGAGCCAGTCGCCGAGGTCGGCCTGGGCGAGGAGTTGCCCGAAGGGGAGATCCCCTTCTAACTCTTCATGAAGCGTACGAAAGTATCCCTTTGGGAAACGATAACCCTTTGCCAGACTCAAGCGGGCTGGGTAGGTTTACTCCTTTCCCCTCGAGGGCTACGAGCCCTCGCATACCCCTGCCCCAGCGCGGAGGAGGCGCTGGCCAACCTCCAGGAGTGTTGGCCCGAGGCCTCATTTGAAGAGTCGGTTGCCGAGGGGTTGAAGGAGCAGTTGCGGCGGTATTACGCTGGGGAGCCGGTGACCTTCGCGGCGAAACTCGATCTGGAAGGGTACACCCCTTTCCAGCGCCGAGTCTGGCAGGCCACCCTCCAGATCCCCTATGGCCAGACTCGCCCCTACTCTTGGGTGGCGAAAGAGGTAGGCTCGCCCCGGGCCTATCGGGCCGTGGGCGCGGCCCTGGCCAAGAACCCCATCCCCATCATCATTCCCTGCCAGCGCGTGCTTCGCAAAGATGGAACCCTGGGCGGATACGGCGGTGGCCTGGATATGAAAAGCCGCCTCCTGGAGATGGAGGCCTGAAGAGCGTAGCGCTAGCGGCCTCCCGTCTCTGGGGCTTGGACAAGCCTCCTTCATCTACATCCCCAATGTAGCGTCCGAGCTCGTCTCGGACGGCCTAGACTCAGCACCCAACACGTCGCATGCATTCGCATCCTGAGGGATGCTCAGCATCCGAAGGAGATGAACTGCGGCGCTACAGATAACGAATTGCGTAAAGTAGGCAAGTGTTAAGCCACTCACCTTTTCCCCACCAGTTCCCTTACCACTCGGATCTCTTTAGCCCCCAAGAACAGCGAGGCCAAGAAGTAAACCCCACCCCCCAAGACCATGGCCCCTACCGCCTGCCATAGGACGTGGCTGGCCCTCATGGCATCGGCGAACCAAGCCACCGCTACCCCCATTAGAGCCGCCGCGGCGGTGATCTTGACCAAAGAGGTCAAGAGTTCCTTCCCACCCATCCCCTTCATCCGCCTTCGCAGGATAAATAATAGCCAGGCCATCTCCGCCATGGTGGCCAGAGAGTTGGCCAAGGCTAACCCTCCGTGGGTCAATGGCCCCACGAGGAGGAGGCAGAGAACGATGTTGACGACCATGCTGGCTAACCCTACCAGGACCGGCGTTAAGGTGTCGTGGAGGGCGTAGAAGGCCCGGGTGACTATCTCCACTGTGGCATAGGCGAAAAGCCCCAAAGCGTAAAATTGCAGGGCCCCAGCCACGGCGCCGGTGGACTCTAGGCCGAACCTTCCTCGCTCCAACAGCAACCTGATTATCGGCTCCCGCAAGAGGAAGAGCCCCACCGTGGCCGGGACGGTGAGGTACCAGGTCACCCGCAGGGTTAACGAAAAAGCCCTACGCAGTTCTCCTAACTCCCCTTTGGCCGTCAACTCGGAAAAGGTTGGAAAGGCCACGGTGGCTATGGCCATGGCGAAAACGCCCAGGGGGAGAAACATCAAGAGCCAGGCGTAGTTTAGAGCGGCCAGACTGCCCGCTACCAGGCCCGAAGCCAGGATAGTGTTCACCAGGAAATTGATCTGCATGGTGGCCAACCCCAGCATGCGGGGCAGCACCAGCCGTCCCACCTCCCGCACCCCTGGATGCCCAAGATCCAAGATAGGGAAGTAACTCAGCCCCCTTCTTACGAGTTCCGGAACCTGGATCAGGAGGTGCAAGCCAGACCCCACCACCACGCCTATAGCCAGGCCATAGACCCCCATGGTGGGAACGAGGAAGAGCGCCCCTCCGATGATGGAGAGGTTATAGATGGCTGGAGCCCAGGCTGGCCAAAGGAAGTGCTGAAACGAGTTGAGGATGCCCATGGCGATCCCGCTCACGCCGAATACCACCGAGGAGAGGAGCATGAGCCGCATAAGGCTAGTCGTGAGGGCTTGCTCTCTAGGGCCAAAACCGGGCGCCACCACTCGGGCCACCAGTTGGGGGGCGAAGATAGCGGCCAGGAGGCTGGCCACAGTCACGGCGATAAAGACTATGTTGAAGATGGCGCTAGCCAGCCGCCAGGCTTCCTCCTTCTTCCCCCGGGCCAGATATTCGGTGAAGACGGGGATGAAGGCCGACCCCAGAGCACCCCGGGCGATGATCTGGAAAATCAAATCGGGTACCCGAAAGGCAGCCAGATAGGCGTCCAGTTCCCAACTGGTCCCGAACTGGCTGCTGATGATCATCTCCCGAGCCAACCCCAGGGCTCGGCTGGCCACAAAGGCCACCATCACCACGCCCGCGGCCCGGGCCAGTTCTCCCGCTCGACCCTCGTCCACTCCTACCTCAACTATTGGGCCTCACTATTATAGTCAAATCGGCTGGCGAGGAAAGGCGTCGTTTATAGTCTAACTGGACAAAGGGAGGGAAATCGAGTATTATTCTGTCAGTTCGCAACCACGGAGGTCTCTTGGCTACTACAGCATCGGCAAAGAAGAGGATCAGGTCCTCGGCCCGAAGGAGGGAGCGAAACCGGGTCTTCCGCTCTCGGGCTCGGAGCTTCGTAAAGAAGACAGATCGGCTCATCGCCGAGGGCAAACTGGAGGAGGCCGCTCAGGCCGCACAGCAGGCTATGAGCGCCCTCGATAAGGCGGCGGTGAAAGGAGTTATCCACAAGAACAACGCCGCCCGCCGGAAAGCCCGTCTCATGAGGCGACTTAATCTAGCCCTCAAGAAAGCCGAATAGATCCCCTATTCGGCTCTACCTCAAAAGGACCCCGGAGATCAATATTCCCCCGGCTGGTCTCGTTAAAAATCGACAACCCCCACAATTATTCTGGCCCCGGATTTCTCCCGCAGGGATCCTGTAAGGATAAGGATAGGGAAAGGCTCCAATCCTGGCGCTGCAGGGGGAATCGAGGCTTTAGCCGGAGCCTAGATCACCGCCTAAAGGCTCCAATCCTGGTACTGCAGGGGGGATTTGTCGCATTTGAGATGAGAGATACCGAACCCTTGACATAGCACGCCTGTTCTGGTATAATCTAGAACAGGTGTTCGGGATGAGCGACAACAAAATGCGTGTGGGGCTCCTTTGGCTCGACGATGACCCGAAGAAAGAGGTCTCCCTGAAGATTAAGGAGGCCGCTGAGCGGTATTTTGAGAAGTTCGGTCGGTGGCCCAATGTTTGCTACGTGAACCCCGCCACCCTTCTCCTCCCTCAGAACACCGAAGGCGTAGGGATGGAGGACGTTCATCTCGATAGCCTGCGTGTCTTGTCCAGTCCCCTGGTCCTCCCCGACCACTTCTGGGTGGGAGAAAGTCCTCAGCCTAAAGAGAGGAAAAAGAGGGCTCCCCAAAGTCGAGGTTGACGGCCAACTACCACTTTCCTATCGATAAAAAGAGCGCGACTAGGATGCAAAAGGGCTTCAAACCGATCACCCCTGGAGGCTTGACAGGAGTTACTGAACGACCTGGTCAAGAGAGCCCATCTGTGGTAGACTGAGATCGATGTGCTATCTTGTCCTCTCCGATATCCATAGCAATCTGCCTGCCTTGGAAGCGGTCTTGGCGGAGGTCGACCTGGCTCATATCGACGAGGTGCTCTGCCTGGGGGACCTAGTTGGCTATGGGCCCCACCCCAACGAGTGTATCGCCCGCCTCCGAGAACTCCCTCTTCGCTGCGTGGCCGGAAACCACGATTGGGCGGCCATCGGAAAGATGGATACCGCCGAGTTCAACCCCGCCGCTCGGGAGGCCTGTCAATGGACGGCAAAAGAACTGACCGCAGAGAATAGAGCCTATCTGCAAGGCCTCCCTGAGACCTTCGTTCAAGACAACTACACCTTGGTTCATGGTAGCCTCCGCGCTCCCATCTGGGAGTATGTTACCCACCCCCTGGTGGCCCAGCGCAGTTTTGAACTTCTCAACACTCAACTTTGTTTTCATGGTCACACTCACGTTCCGGTAGTCTTCCGCGAAGAGGGGCCACACCCCCAGGCTTACATCCTCCCTCCTGGACAGAGGATGGCTCTAGATGCGAACCGGTATATGATCAACATCGGAAGCGTGGGGCAGCCTCGCGATGGCGACCCCCGGGCCAGCTATCTTCTCTTCGATAGCCAAGAGGCGACAGTCGAGTATCGGCGAGTGGATTACCCCGTAGAAGAGACCCAGAAGTCGATGAGAAAGAAAGGGCTCCCCGAAAGCCTCATCACCCGTCTCTCCTACGGCTGGTAAATCTATGGAACCTTCGAAGGTGTAATAGCGTCTTAAGATTGCAAGAGACCGATATCCCATAAGGAGGAGTCTATGAAAGGCAAACTGTTCTTGGCGGTGCTTATCCTCGCCCTCCTGGTACAGGCTACAAGTTGTGCCCCCGCGGCCATGCCCACCCCCGCCCCAGAGGTCTATGTGGAGCGAGTCCCAGCCCTCCCAGCCCCTACACCTCCCCCTATCCCAGCGGCCGATAAAGGTGCGGGCCTGGCTGTACCCCCAGCCGAGGAACGGCTCATCGTAAAGACGGGGAACTTTGCGCTCTTGGTAGAGAATACGGAGGAGGCTCTAGCCCACATAGAAGCCTTGGCTTCGGAGTTGGGCGGCTACGTGGTCGAGTCCAATTCCTGGAGGGTAAATGAGCAACTACATGCCACCATCACCATTAGAGTGCCCGCCGAATCGTTCGATGAGGCCAGGAGGCACCTCAAAGAGGGCGCATTGGAGGTGCAGAGTGAGAACATCTCCGCTCAGGATGTGACAGAGGAGTATGTCGATCTAGAGGCCCGTCTCACCTATCTAGAAGAGACCGAGGGGGAACTGCGTGAACTCCTCCGCTCAGCCCAGGAAAGGGGCGAAAAGGCGGAAGGCATACTAGCCATCTATCGCGAACTCTCCAACATCGGCATCCAGGTCGAGCAGACCAAGGGACGGATGCAATATCTGGAAAGGAGCGCCGCCATGTCCGCCCTCACCGTGACCCTCACCCCCAAGGAGGAGGTGCAGGTGGTGGAGCCTGGATGGGACTGGCCGCGCACAGTCCGGGAATCCCTACGCGACCTGGTAAAGGCCCTTCAGTTCTTAGCCGACATAGCCACTCGACTCATCATCACCCTCCTGCCCATCCTCATCATCGTAGCCCTACCCTTTGCGGTCTTAGTATGGCTGGTGTGGCTCTGGCGACGGCGAAGGGCTAGGAAAGAGGGCTAAGGCCAACCGAGAAGAGGGGCACGAGATCGTGCCCCTCTTTATTTATGCGGAGGGCTCTTCCGGCGCTTGTGCCGAGGGTTTTTCCGGCGGCTCTTTCTCCGCCTTCCGGTAAGCCCCAAGCCACTTTTGCAGTTGGGCGGCTTGTGCCTCCTGCTCCCTTCTCTTCTCCCTCCCACGATAGGCGTCCAGCCGGGCGAAGATCTCCTCTTGAACGCGGCGAGGGTCATGCACCCAATCGAAGGTGAACTCCCCCTCGGCAGCCGCGGTCTCTATGATCACCATGCCCACGTTGAGAAGGTTGTAAACCACGCCGGGGATGAGATACTTCACATCCTGGATCATGGCCAGGCTGGCCTCCCTCCGCTCTTCTCGTAAGAAGAGCGGCTTCTTCTCCAGGTCTATGATCCTATCGTCGGTCAAGATATAGACATCGTTCCGCCAATCTTCATACCGGTAGAGGACGAAGAGGGCCAAGAGAGTAGCGGCGGTTACGCAGAGGACCAAAGCCGAGGTTCGAGGCAAGAAAGAGACCAAGGGGAGCCCCAAAGCCACGGCCCCCCCTATCTCCAGGACGAGTATTAGAAGGACCAGAGGGCCCGCCGTCTTCCGCAAGAGAATGTACCAATGCTTCCTCCAGGTTACCTGAGAGTCCTCCTCTAAGCGTAGGCGAGGGAAAAGGTAGTCAAGGAGGAGAGGGAAAGCGCCCCTCTTCCTGGTAACGACAGCCCTCTCTTGGGGCTCAACCAGGGCCTCCTCTGGGAGGGCTTCTTCCTTTCGGGAGCGCTCCATCTGGGCCAGGATCTCCTCCTGCACCCGGTCCGCCTGGGGCAAACCGGTAAGAACTATCTTGCCCCTAGCCCCCGCGGTCTCTATGACCAAGTTCGCGAAGCCTAGTAGTCTAGCCAAGGCGTGGGGGGATACTAAGGTCACGTTCTGGATCCTCCCTAGCAGGGCCTCATTTCGCTCCTCATAGAGGAGCATCACCTTCTCCACCTGGACTACCCGCTTATCGGTGACCACATAGTAGTCGTTTTGCCAATCGAGATAGAACCACATGAAGAGGAGAGCGGCCAAGGGGCCGAGGAAAAGGTAAGCCAAAGGAAGGAGGCGACCAAAATAGCCTAAAAGCCAAAAAGCAGCGGGCAAGGTAAGCAAGAAGGCCGGGAGGAGCAAGCGAACAGCCAAAAAGTAAGGATGCCGCCGATGAAGGGAGACAACAACCTCATCCTCATGCAGCCACGAGAACCGGGTCTCGATCAAGATACCACCTCTATAGGAAATCTCGCACTTTTTGGGCCACTACCTCGTTCATCCCCTCCACGGCAGCAAGTTCTTGGAGGCTAGCCTGGCGGATCGCTTCCAGGGAGCCGAACTGTTTCAGAAGGGCCCTCCTCCTCTGGGGACCGATCCCCGGGATCTCCTCCAGGAGAGTGGCCAGGCTCCTGCGCCTTCGCAACTTCCGATGGTAGCCCAGGGCGAAACGGTGGGCCTCATCCCGCAGCCGCTGCATCAACCGCAGGGCTGGGGAATCGTCGGGAAGCCGAAGGGGACGATCGGCCCCTGGACGGTAGATCTCCTCTCGCTCCTTGGCCAGGGCCACGGTCGGAACCTCCAAGCCATGTTCAGCCAGGACCTCTAGAGCGGCGTTCAGTTGGCCTTTCCCGCCATCGATGACCACCAGATGGGGCAGAGTCGCCCACGCGCTCTCATCCTCATCGAGGGCTCGGCTAAACCGTCGCTGCAGCACCTCTCGCATCATGGCGTAGTCGTTGGCCCCCTGGACGCTCTTGATGCGGAAATGGCGGTAGGCCTCTTTTTGGGGCACACCTTTCTGGAAGACCACCATGCTCCCCGTAGCGGCCACCCCTTGGATATTGGAGATGTCATAAGCCTCGATGCGCAAGGGGAGGGCTTCCAGTCCAAGGCGTTTCTCTAGATCGGTGAGGGCGGCCATCGCTTTCTCTTCATCGATCGCTTCCTGAGCCTCCAGATGGGCCAAGGTCTGGGCTGCGTTCTCCTCCGCCAACTTCACCAGTCCCCGCTTCTTCCCCCGACGGGGAACGGAGAGGGCCACTTTCGCCCCCCTCCTCTCCTCCAGCCAGGCTCTGATCACAGAGGCTTCATCTATCTCGCTCCCCAGGAGGATCTCCGAGGGGATGTAGGCCACCGCATCGTAAAATTGCTTCAGGAAAGAGGTCAGAACCTCTTTTGTCTCCTCACCCTCTGTCCCCTCCAAGAGGAACGATTCCCGACCTATCAGTTTGCCCCCCCGCACGAAGAAGACCTGCGCGCAGGCCTCGCCATCCCGCCTAGCCAGGGCTATCACATCCTGATCCACCTTGGTGCGAAAGACGATCCTCTGCTTCTCCATGGCCCGCTCTATGCCTCGGATCTGGTCGCGCAGGGATGTCGCCCGCTCGAACTCCAGATCTCTTGCCGCCTCCTCCATCTGCCGGCGAAGGGAGTCGAGGATCGCCTCCTGCTTCCCCTCCAAGAAGAGGCAAACCCCCTCGATGAGGGCCCGATACTCCTCCTGGGAGATAGCCCCGATGCAAGGGGCGGGACAGCGCTTGATGTAATAGTAGAGACAGGCCCGTTGGTCGGTGCCGGTGAGTTTGCGCCGACAGGTCACGTAGGGGAAGATGCGGCGCAGGGTGTCTAGGGTCTGGTGCATAGCCGACGAGGAGGCGAAGGGACCATAATACTTGGCTCCGTCTCGCTGGGCGCGGCGAACGATCTGGATGCGGGGGAACTCCTCCTGCCAACTGATCTTGACATAGGGGTACCGCTTGTCATCCCGGAAACGGACGTTATAGCGGGGGCGGTACCTCTTGATCAAGGAACACTCCAAAACCAGGGCCTCCATCTCCGATTCGGTGACGATAAACTCGAAGTCGGCTGTCGTCCTAGCCAGATGGGCCAACTTGGGGCTTCGAATGGGCGAAGCGGAGAAGTAGGAGCGCACCCTATTTCTTAGATTCGCCGCCTTCCCCACGTAAACCACCCTTCCCTTCTCGTCCTTGAAGAGGTAGACGCCCGGCCCCGTGGGTATGCTCTTCACTTTTTCCCCTAGATCAGAACTCATGCACCATCCCCATAATCTCACTTCTTCTATTTTACCACAAAAAGGGGCCTGGAGGTAACTCCAGGCCCTTGCCTTTTCTCCCTTTTTCGCTCCTATACGGTTGCTACCGAGGCACGGTGGATTTGCCCGAAGAGATGGGCCATCACCAGATACCCCCAGAAACCGGTAAAGAGCACACCCACACAACAGGCGATGACCCCCAGACCCGCGATGAGGCCAGCCACCCAGGTCAAGAGGATGGCTATAATATAGTTCCCCAAGTTCCCGGTGATGAGGCCAAAGATCTCCCCGAAGCGGAAGGCAGATCCCAACTCCCCGGTCACCGCATAGTTGACCAGGATAGCCGGGGAGAGGATGCCGATGACTAAGCCGTAGGGTAAAGCCAAGCACCCCTGAACGATTGACAGCAGAGCGAGAAGATTCTCCTGGTTTCCCTCCGCACCACCGACCGCCAATGTAACCGCCCAGAAACATCCCATGAGCAAGAACAAGGGGATGCCATAGACGAAGCCGATGATGAGCACCATCAGCCCTTTGACGAACTTCTCGCCAAACTCCGACCATTCGGGAAGGGGTCTGTCCAAGCCCTGGGCCACGTTGCGGATCGTCTCCACCATATAGCCGAAAACCGCGAAGTTCACGATGGGGATGATCCCCAAGATACCCCCGAGGAGTATCTTCGTGATCCAACTCTCGTCATCGAAGACATAAGTGAAAGCCTTGCCGATGTTCATCTTGACCTCCTATCATTCTAGAGTGCCTTGATCAGACCCGCAAAACCCCTCGAATTGACCTAACCCATTATACCAGAGAAGGCCTTGCTTGACAACACCTCACAAGGGGAGCCCAAAAGCCCGGGTCAACTGGGCCCGGGCAAAGCTCACAACCCCTATCTCCAAGAGTGTTGCTCCCAAACCCAAGGCCAAAGGCAACAGAGCATCTCTCCAGGTGATAGCCTGCCCCTCCCTCCCGCTCACTACTAGAACCAAAAGGGTGTTCACCAAGGTGAAGATGAGTAGCACGCCCAAAGCGCTGGTCAGCGCCAAGGGGTAGAGAAGAGCGTCGATCTGCGCCTGTACGATGATGTCGATGAAAAGGGCTCCCACTAAGAGGATCGAAAGTTCCTTAAAGCCGCTCAGCGCCTCGTTGGGCTTTGGTTCTTTCCAGAGGGTGAAATTGAAGACGGGAAAGACCAAGATACTTAAAGAGAGGCCATAAAGGGTTCCCGTGATAAGCCGCAGGCTGTTGTGAGGCTCATAGAGATGAGGTAGGCCGGGGAAGAAGGAGAGGTAGGAGTTTAGGCCATCTACCCCCATGAGTACGATGAACCCCACCAAAAGGACAAGGACTTTCACCGGGGGGAAGCGACTGGCCCTTCCCTTGGCCATGAGTCCCAGGAAGCCCCAAAGGGCCCCCAGAAAGGTCCCGGTACAGCGGGCACAGAGAGGCAACTGTCGGCCAGCCAAGTGAAAGGAGTGATCTGGCAGGCGACCACAAACGGCGTAGCCTACCGCATCGGCCTTGACCAGTATGGAGACCGGCCATAGAGGCGAGAGGAGGAGCGTGAATACCAAGGCCACAAGAGCGATGGCTCCCCATCTCCAGAAGTGCCTACCATGGAACACCCGCACCCCCTCTGCCCCCCTAATTTCTCTCCCTGACCCAGCGGCGTCGGCTCAAGGAGAGAAGCCTTATCGGTAAACGCCTCTATACCTCTCGGGAAGGAGTTCTGCCAGACGGTGCATGATGAAGTCGGAGTCAGCCCTCAGTTGCTCCTTTCGAGATCGCCCTGGGGGGCGCTCCGGCAGTCTAAATACCTGACCGATAATCACACGGAGATGAGGCCGCCGGAACCGCATCAACTTCTCAGGAGCATCTTCTGTCCCAGTGATGCCGATGGGGAGTATAGGGACGTTCGCCCGTTGGGCCAGAAAGACGGGCCCCGTCTTTCCCCTTTCCAGGGCTCCGGTGACGCTTATCCTCCCTTCGGGAGCGATGACCAAGACATCTCTCCGCCCCAGAACCGCCAACGCCCTCCTGAGTGCCTCCCGGTCGTAATGGCCGCGGTTCACCCAGATCACCCCTCCCAATCTCAAGAGGAACCCCGTCACCGGCACCTCCCGAAGACCAGCCACCGCCAACCCCGTGATCCGCCAAGGTAAGGTAGCCATCAAAAGCGCCACATCAAGGTGGCCCAAGTGGTTGAAGACCACCAAGAGAGGCCCTCCGCGAGGGAGGTTCTCCCGTCCCTCCACCTCCCAGCGGGTCAAGATCTTGAGGAGCAGAATGATAAGAGGCTTAGCTAACCGATAGAACATCGTGGGGTCTAGTAATGTATCACTACCAAGGTACCCGGGTTACTGACGCTGGAGTATATCACACTATAGCCGGGAGGTAAAGTGGGGGTGGCCCAGTCGAAGAGCCACTGGGCATCGGAAAGGGTGAGGTTCACACAGCCAAAACTCATAGGGGTACCGAAGTTGTTATGCCAGTAGGTACCATGGATAGCGTAGCCGCTATAAAAATACATCACATGGGGAACATCGGGGAGATAGTAATAACCAGGGTAGGACATATCGTCATAAAGGTACTTGCGCTGGATGCGATACTGGCCGGTGACGGTGGGGCGCTCGTTTGTCCCGGTGGAGACGATGGCCGAGTATACGGCTCGCTCTCCCTCATAGGACACCAGCCTCTGGGTGGTGAGGTTAACGTCGATCCACTTTTCCCCTCCCGCGCTCCCTGGAGAGGGTTCCTGGTCACTCTCCTCCGGTATTATCAGCCTCTGACCCACGTAGATAAGGGAAGGGTTGGCTAAGTTGTTGGCGCTGGCCAAGGCCCAAACGGTGGTATTGTACCGGCTGGCTATACGGGTGAGGATCTCCCCAGGCTGCACCAGATGGGCACGAGAATCGCTTGACGGCTCCGATGATGGCGGCGACAAGGAGTTTAGGCGCAGCCTCTGCCCTGCCCAGATGAAGTTGGGGTTGGAGAGCCCGTTGAGCCAGGCCAAAGTGTTAGCCGTGGTCCCGTGCCTCCGGGCTATGGAAAAGAGGGTATCGCCCCACCGCACAGTGTAGACCGTAGTCGGCGAAGAGCCCTGAGTGGGGATGGTGAGCCGTTGGCCTGTATAGATCCAGTTGGGGTTGACGATGCCGTTGGCGCTGGTCATCGCCTCTACGCTGGTGCCATACCTCCTAGCGATAGAATATATCGTCTCCCCCCGCTGAACGATATGTATGACCGGATCGACCTCCGGAGGCGCAGCCCAAACGGAGGTTACAGCAAAGGATAGAATAACAACCGAGGCGACGAAGAAACAGAACCTTCTAAGCGACATCATATACACATAATGGTCGATTTCTAAACGCAGGTCAATAGGAAATTAGTCCCCTATTCCGGTATGGCCCTTGCCGTCCACTCTGTGGCATCCACGCCTATCTCCCCGATCCGCATCTCCCAATGGAGGTGAGCCCCCGTGGCTAGCCCGGTCCAGCCCACGTAACCTATTAAGGTACCTCTTTCCACCTCCTGCCCTGGGACCACCGCTATCCTCGAGAGGTGGAAGTAGCCGCTATGGACCCCCAGGCCGTGATCGATGATCACCGCCTTCCCTCGCACGGTCAACTCTTCGGCTAAGGCGATAAGGCCGGAGTTGGCGGCCACCACAGGAGCGCCCTCTGGAGCAGCGTAGTCCACACCCATATGGTAACTGGCCACCGGGCCACCTTCATAGGAGCGGCGGGCGCCAAAGATAGAGGAGATCTCCCCCTCGACGGGCACAAGAAACCGCCCTTGCCACAATTTGGAGGGGGTAACCTGGACGAAGAGAGCCTTCACCCGTGCCCATTCCGCCTCCACCAGTTCCGGGTCCAGGAGCCCTTCCCGCTCAGGAGGCAGGTCTATATATTGAATGGGGAACTCAGCCGCCGTCACCACCAGATAACCTGAGAACTCCACGGCCCTACCCTCGTCGTCGGTAGCCACTATAGACCAAAGGTGGGCTCCCGGCTCGCTCCAAGGGGGAAATCCAGCCAAAGCCCAATACTCCCCTTCTGCCCCAGTAAAGGTGAGGCTCTGGTCATCTACACTCCCCGTCAGGCTCACCTCCTCCTCGGCCCACACCTTGAGGAGAAGAGTATGTCCTTGGGGCACCTGAGGTGGTATGAACTCCACCGCCGAAATGGGGGCAGGCAACGTTGCCGACTGAGTGGGGATGATGAGCCGCTGATCGGGATAGATGAGGGAAGGGTTAGAGAGATCGTTGGCCTCGGCCAGGGCCGAGACGGTGGTACCGTAGAGACGGGCGATCAGGTAGAGATACTCTCCCGGTTGCACAACGTGCACCTGGGCCTGGGTAGGCAACTCCGATGGCTGCTGGGTGGCCAAGGGGATGATGAGCCGCTGGCCCGCATATATGAGGTTAGGGTTGGCGATGCCGTTGGCTTGGACGATAGCATCCACCGTCGTTCCATAGCAGGCGGCGATGACCGTGAGGTTCTCTCCCGACTCTACCACGTGGATGATTGTCCCCTCCGCCCCAGGAGCAGCCTCCAGAGGCTGAGCGGAGAATACAAAAAGGATGACGAGAAGGCAAAGGAACGCTCTTCGACCTCTAGTTAGCATCATCTTGCCTACCTGCCCTTGCAAAGATAGTCTTTATTATACGCGCTTTCTCTCGAGATTCAAGTTTCACCCACATTGACAAGAGGAACATCTGGACATATCCTTCTCTTAAGAATGAAGGGGCAACAACAACCATATATAAGTCGCCTCATCTTGTCTCTCTTCCTGATCCTACTGGGGGTCTCCCCATCCACTGAGACCCTTGAGGGGGAGGCGCCGGGCGAGATGAGACTCACCGAAGATGGGCATTCCTACTTCGCTGCCTGGTCGCCAGACGGGAGAGAGATCCTCGTCACTCGACCGGGGGAGGTGGTGGAGAGCGGAGAGGGATGGCAGACCATTTTCGACCTCTGGCTCCTCAGTGTCGACGGTGAAGCAGCCATCAAACTAACCGACAACGTTGCCTATCCCCTCTTTTCGCTTGATGGGGAAGAGGTCGCCTACCTCTCCTTCGAGGAGAAAGGGAAGGGTCAGGTGTGGCTGCTAGATCTGGACACCGGCCAGTCAAAGGCCATCGCCTCTGCCGATTGGGGCCTCCCCCTTGCCTGGCTGCCCGATGGCCGCCTGGCCTTCGCCCGGAGGGGGCGGTTAGTCCTAGCCAACAGGCAAGGGAGGGAAGAATTGGAGGCTGTGACTCTGGCACCCAGATATCAACTATCCCCCACAGGCGAGAGGGTGGTCAAAAGCGATGGCTCGACTCTGCGGGTGGAGGGGGTTGACGGAACGAACCCCAAAACCTTAGTCCACCAGGCCTTAGTTGGCCCCGCTGCCTGGTCCCCCGATGGCACCCAACTAGCCTACATCGTTGTCGGGGACCAACTCCAATCTCAACTCTGGGTCACCGATGCAGATGGCTCGGCGCCCCTTCTCCTGGCAGAGAGCGAGAATGAGCACTTCGGACAGCCTACTTGGTCTCCCGAGGGGGGGACTATCGCTTTCTCCCGCTGCCCGAGAGGTAGTGGGACGGCGCAGGCCTGTGACATCTGGCTGGTTGGCTCGGATGGCAAGGGGCTGCGCAACCTGGCCCCCGGCGAGAGGGAAGAGAGCGCCCCCGTCTGGTCACCCGATGGGCGATACCTGGCCTTCCAGCGGGATGGGGACGTGTGGGTTCTGGACGTGGGAAAGGCTGAATCCCTGGCTGCCGAGGCCACTCTGGTCCGAAAGCCCTTCTCTCCGTGGGAGTTCGCCGCCAAAGCCGAAGAGAGGCTGACTACAATATCCCTAGGCTTACCAGCAGCCACTCACCTCGTCCCCCCGATCACCATCCGCGTCTATGCTACCGGCCTCAACTACTACCGCCCCGGTGTCCCCGCTGGCCAGATCGATACCTTCGATTTTGAGACTTATGTCAAATACGTAGTGAATTGCGAGATGCCGCGCACCTGGGAGGCAGAGGCTCTAAAAGCCCAAGGCGTGGCTGCCCGCTCCTATGGTTGGTACTATATCCTCAATAACTATCGCCTCCGGTCTAACAAGTGGGATGTCACAGATTGGACTGGGGATCAATGCATACGTCCGGAGAATTTCCCCGAGGTCAACGCCGCAGTGGATGCCACCCGGGGGCAATACCTCTGGCACAACAGCTGGGATGATGGCGCGGCTCCTTTAGACTCGCCCATTATCGCCATGTACAGCGCAAACAATGGCCATCCCACCCGAACTCGAGATGACAACCCGGCTCGCTTCCCCTACCTTAAGGCGGTCAACGACCCTGTCTGTTTTGGCGATGCTCGATACGGCCATGGCTGGGGGCTCTCCCAAGTAGGGGCACAACGCTGGGCTTCGTGGCATGGCTGGAACTACCAGCAGATCCTCACTCACTACTATACGAATATCACCGTGGAGGCTCCAGCGGAGTCGGGAGAAGACCTGAAACCCCCCTTGGCTAGCGTAGTCCTCCCCTGGTCGGATTTCTACCTCACCACCAATCGGGCGCTCATCCTAGCCAACGCCAGCGATGGACACAGCGGTATGAAACAGGTCGATTTTTGGGCCCGTTACGATGATGGGGAGGGCATCGGTTGGCACCTCCTCGCCAAAGATTATAACGAGAGCGACGGTTGGAGTTACCTCTGGGACCTCTCCTCCCTCCCCAATCAGCCCCTTACTGAGCAATCGATCGAGATCGCCGCCATCGGCATCGACAAGGCGAACAATGTCGTCCAATACCGCTCTAGCCTGGGGGCTTTTGTGGGCCTGGACCGGGTGGCACCCACCGGCACCGTGGGGGCCCATCAGAACCCCAACAACCCCTCGACCGTGACTCTCTCCTTCTCCGCCTCCGATATAGGCGGCAGCGGCCTCAAGGAGATGGCCTTTAGCCACAACTGGGTATGGGAAGGAGAAGATCTGCCTCATCAAGCAAACTCGGGAATCAAGGTCTACGACCAGAGCGCCCTCAACGGGTATGCCTGGCGGGGCCGAGCTGGCATACACACCCCCGGCTACTGGTACGGCCCTTATACCCATCAGTTGCCTACCTATCGCCCCTATCGAGCCTACTTCCGCCTCAAAACTAGCGATGTGACCACCACGGCGGAGGTGGCGGTACTTGATGTGGTCGATAGATACGGCCAGACCCTTTTAGGCCTCCTCCGCCTTCGGGGCATCGACTTCCGGGAGCCAAATGTCTACCAGGAGTTCGGTGTCGATCTCAATTACAACTATAACCCTAGTAACACTCCCGGCTTGGAGTTCCGCACCTACTTTACTGGGGCCGCTGACCTGGTCCTCGACCGGGTGCTGGTGGTCACCTATCCAGAGCCTTACCAGGGAACCATGACCTTTGACACGGAAGGGGTTTCTAACCTACGGGTCAAATTCATCGATGGAGCGGGCAACGTATCGGCGGATTCCACACCTATCCCTCTCAACCTGTCAAACAAATTCTATCTCCCTCTCGTCCTTAAACAACGGTAAGGAGCCATGGGCACCCTTTATCTAGTGGCCACACCGATAGGCAACCTGGAGGACATAACCTTGAGGGCCCTCCGCACCCTTCGGGAGGTGGATCTCATCGCTTGTGAGGATACCCGACGTACCGGAAGGCTCCTGGCCCACTACGAGATCGAAACCCCCCTCATCAGTTATTACGAGCACAACAAACTCACCAAACTAGGCTATATCCTCGATATCTTGCAGACGAAAGATGTAGCCCTGGTCTCCGAGGCCGGTACGCCCGGCATCTCGGACCCCGGCTACGAACTGGTGCGGGCCGCTATCTCCGCCGGTATCGGTGTGGTCCCTATTCCTGGCCCCTCGGCCCCCATCGCCGCCCTGGCCGTCTCCGGGCTCCCCACGGACAGTTTCGTCTATTTGGGCTTCTTGCCCCGTCGGAAGAGAGAGCGCCGCCGCTTCCTCCAGGCTATGGCCAGGGAAAAGCGGACCCTGGTGGCCTTTGAAGCGCCCCATCGGTTGGTGGCTAGCCTAGAGGATATAGAAGAGGTCTTAGGCGATAGAGAGATGACCCTCACCCGGGAACTCACCAAACTACATGAGGAGGTCATCCGGGGGAGTGTCTCTCATCTGCGAGCCCATTTCAAAGAGGTGCGCCCTCGGGGCGAGTTCACCCTGGTCATCGCCGGGGCCAAGGAAGAAGCCTGGGAGGAGAAGCAGGTCAGGGAGGCGTTGAGAGAACTGCGCGCTGAAGGGGTATCCGGCCGAGAGGCGACCAAAGAGGTAGCCGCACTGAGTGGCCATCCCCGAAGCGAGGTCTATAAGACCTGGCTCGACCTAGCGAACAGAAAGCCAGGCAAGGAAGGACTCTAGGAGGTTCCAATGATCGACCTTGACGATATCGGTGCCCTGAAAAGGAACGACCCTCAAGGTATGGGAGAACGGATCGCCGAGTTACCCTGGCAGTGCCGCCAGGCTTGGGAGATCATCGAAGGTCAGCGCTTCCCCGCTGACTATACTCAGGCGGATAGTGTGGTCATCTTGGGCATGGGAGGCTCGGCCATAGGGGGGGATTTAGTTCGTACCCTGGTTAGAGATCTATGCCCGGTGCCCATCTTCGTCAATCGAGGGTATGATCTCCCCCGTTTCGTGGGCCCAGACACACTGGTCATAGCCTCCAGTTACTCAGGAAATACCGAAGAGACGCTTGCCGCTTTCCGGGAGGCCTCGCGCCGAGGGGCGAAACTTTTGGCCCTCACCACCGATGGCCAGTTAGCCCAGATGGCTGAAAACCCCCTCACCTTCTCGTACGTTGCCCAGCCCAGGGCCGCTCTCGGCTTCTCTCTAGTCATGCTTCTGGGCATATTGACCAAACTCGGCTTCGTCCCCGATCCCAGGCCAGATTTGGAGGAGGCGATAGGAGTGGTGGAAGGGTTGGGCGGCAAGGTGAGAGAAGAGGTCCCCACCTCCCAAAATCCGGCCAAGCGACTGGCCCCCCTCCTCCAAGGCAAACTGCCCATCATCTACGGGGCCCAGCATCTGGCACCGGTGGCCCGCCGCTGGAAGGGACAGTTCAACGAAAACGGAAAATGCTTCGCCTTCTTCGAGGTGCTCCCCGAACTCCATCACAACACCGTGGAAGCCTTCCCCCACCCTGCCGTGTTGGCGGAAAAGGGCGTGATCTTACTCCTCACCTCCCGGCTCTACCACCCCAGAAACATCCTTCGCTTCCAAGTGACCGAGGAGATGCTAGACCGATATGGGATACCCCATTGGTCGTTGGAGGCCCAAGGCAGAAGCCTACTCTCCCAGGTCCTCTCGACCATTCATTTCGGGGATTATGTGAGCCTATATCTCGCTGCCTTGCGAGGAGTGAACCCCTCCTCGGTGGAGACCATAACCTATCTGAAGGAGCGGCTGGCCCTGGCCTGACGCCAGGACAGGCCCTGGCCTAACGACCTATGCTCAACAAGATATAGTAGATCGGGTTTGGAAACCCGACCTACTCCCGTTCCCTCCTTCGGGTAGCACCAGAAGTAGCGTCGCCCTTTAGCCCGACGATCTCCCCCCCACTCTGGCCCTGGATTTTCCTTACAGGATCCCTGTCCCGCAGGGATCCCGAGGGATGGGAAAGCCTCGATTCCTCTCCCATTTTCTGTGGCGTCAGATGTTACCATCTGACGCTCTTGGCTGTCAGCCTGTCCTGGCATCGTCAGGCCAGGGAAACCTGCCCTACTTACTACTTACTCCATTGATTCGCAAAAAGAGAAGTCGCGACTTGACAGGCTGAAATAAGAAAGGTAAACTTGTAGTAGATCCAGAGAGGATGGCTACGCGATTGTACCGGCCAACTAGAAGTACAGGTCTGAACACCGAGGAGTGAGATTACCTTGGTGTTTCTTTTTGGAAAAGGAGTAACTATGGATTCAGGAATGATAGGCAAGATCCAAAAGTCGATGCGGTACGCCGAGGAGCGACACAGAATAAGGTTCGATGAATTCAAGGTCACCCTAGAGGGAAATCACGCCACCCACCTGGTCTCCTTCATAGAGGGGAAATGGAGTTGCGATTGCGGCTTCTTCGCCCGTCGAGGGGTCTGCAGCCACACCATGGCCTTGGAGCGGGTATTGGGAGAGATGCTCCCTCTAGAGAGAAGCAGGGGCTAAAGGGAAGCCCCCAAAGGTAGAAACTTCGAGCGAGGACGATGCATCCTCGCTCTCTTTGTGGGCTTGGCTTTTCCTCGCCTTTTGGGGTAAGATTAGGTACTATGAGAAGAAGCCTCCGTTTTTGGCTAGGGGTATTCATCAGCCTCCTCTTCCTCTATTTCGCCCTCAGGGGACAGAGACTAGACGAGGTAGGAGAGGCCATAAAGGAAGCCAACTATTGGTGGCTCATCCCCGCTGTGGCGGTCTACTTTGTGGCCGTCATCTTGCGAACCTACCGCTGGCATTTCCTCCTCCGCCCCATAAAGGCTATCCCCCTGAAAGAACTCTTCCCCGTGGTGGTGATAGGGTATATGGGGAACAACGTCTTCCCCCTGCGTGCCGGGGAGTTGATCCGGGCCTATGTCCTCAAGAGGAAAGAGGCCGTTAGCGCCACGGCCAGCCTAGCCACCATCATCGTGGAGCGGATCTTCGATGGTATCACCATGCTCATCTTCGTCTTCGCTATCCTGCCCCTAGCCCCAGCCAACGAGGCGCTTCGCCAAATCATCCCCTTCGCCAGCCTCCTCTTCTTCGGGGCCCTCCTCGTCTTCTTGCTCATCGCCTCCTCTCCAGAGAGGTTCAAGCGAACCTACGAATGGTTCATCAGCCATATAATCCCCCACCGCTTTCAAGAACCGGTGGGGGCTATGCTAGATAGATTTATCGAGGGGCTGGAGGTCTTACGTCGCGGGCAGGAGATCCTTCTCGTGCTGGTGGTCTCGGTGGCCCTCTGGCTGGTGGAGTCAGCCAAATACTGGTTCGTCATGCAAGGGTTCCCTTTCCGGGTGCCTTTCTACGCCCTGGTTTTCACCACGGCCATAGTCAATCTGGCCACCTCCATCCCCTCCTCGCCGGGATACTTGGGCACCTTCGAGTTGACGGGCATCTGGAGTCTGCGCCTCTTCGGAGTGGCGCAAAAAGTGGCTACCAGTTTCATCCTCGTCTTACACGCCGCCCTCTGGTTCCCCGTCACCGCCTTGGGCTTCTTCTTCATGTGGCGGGAGAGCCTCACGTGGCGAGAGTTGCAAGTGATGCCTGCGACGGCCACAGAACCTGGTTCAGCATCAGACAGAGGATAGCGTGGACTTACCAAGCATTGTGCGCATCATAGCCAAAATCCTAGCACTCCTCATAGGAGTGGCGGTCACTATAGCCGCGATTGTCCAGGGCGTTCACGCAGCGTTGGGACTTATTGATCGATGGCGGAAGCCCGGGGAAAAACCTCCCCGCCCCGTTCCTAAGCCTCCCAAGCTACCAGAGCCGAGATTCATCAGCCGGCGTGACGAACAAGGCCACGACCTGGCGGAAGAGGTCAGCGAAGCTCTGAAGAAGGCAGCCCTAGTCGTTATCTGGGGCACGGGAGGAGTAGGCAAGACCACGCTGGCTATTGAGGTGGCAAATCGGCTATTTGAGAGCCTATACAAGGGTGGAGTCATCTGGGCTGATGCTGACGAAGTGGCCGACTTCGGCTTCATCAGTCTCCTCGACCAGATACTCGATAAACTTGAGCGACAAGATGCCCGTACACTAGCCCTCGATGACAAGAAGAGGCTGATCACCCGGCTACTGGGTGAGGAAGACTCTCGCCTCATCGTGGTTGACAACTTTGAGGCCATAGCCGGTCAAGAGCGCAGACGCATTGTTCCCTTCCTTTCCGCCCTACCCTGCGCGGCCCTGGTTGCCAGCCGTAGGAGCATAGCCAAGGCTGAAAACATCCATCTGCCACCCATGAGCGACACAGAGGCCCTTGATTTCCTCAACATGGCCACTAGAAACACCAAGTTTGCTAGCAAGTTAAGCGAATCGCAGCTCGAGGACGTGGCACTCGCTGCCGACCGCAACCCTCTGTACATGCAGTGGGTAGTGGGCCAGGTGGAGAAGGCTCGCGCGCTTGACGAGGTCCTGGCTAAGATCAGGGCGGGCGAAGGGGAAACAGCAGAGCGCATCTTCGACCGCTCCTACATACTGCTAAGCCCCGATGGGCAGTCGGCCCTGCTGGCCCTGGCCCTATTTGTGCCCAGCGCCAGCCGCCAAGCGCTGGGAGTTGTGGCTGGCTTTGGCCAGCCAGGCAACTGGTTCCAGCGGCTGATAGGCCACCTCCGCCCTGGCAAAACACCTGCCGCCAGGCTACAACAAGCCCTCGAGGAGTTGGCCACACTTGCCCTGTTGGAGCCCCATGACAACCGACTAGGACTTCTACGCCTTACTCGCGAGCTGGCTTTGGCCCGGTTGGAAAAGGAAGGCCGCGGCAAAGAGCTCAGAGAGCGCTTCATCGCCTACTTCCTTGACTACGCCGAGGCCCACCCAGAGGTTACAAAGGAAGACCTAGATGCTCTAGATGAGGAACGGGAGAACCTCTTAGCGGCCCTGGACTACGCCTACGCCGCCGAGGACTGGCAAAGCGTGATCAGCCTAGCGGGTGAGATCTGCGTTCCCGCCATAGGGCTGTTGGCGGTTCGCGGCTACTGGGACGAGGCTCTAAAGTGGGGAGAGCGAGCAGCGGAAGCAGCGAGCCACGCCAACCTCCCGGCTTTCGCGGCTGCCATTTCCGGCGACATGGGTGCAATCCATTATCAACGGGGCGACTACACCCAGGCACGAGAGCCTCTCCAAGAGGCGCTTCTCTTCTTCCAGCAAGCCGGTGACGAACAAAGCGTTGCGGCGATCCTCCACGGACTAGGGGCCGTAGCCACAGCCTAGGGTGACTACGAGGAGGCCAAAAGGCTCTGTAGACAAAGCCTCGAAATTAAAAGGAGGCTGGGGAATGAAGTCATGGGGACGCAGAATAGCGACGCCACTACTCTGGAACTACTAGGCTTGGTCGCCCAAGGTCAAGGCGATTACCAGCAGGCAAGAGACCTCTATCAGCAAAGCCTGGAAATCGCGAGAAATCTGGGACACCAGGCGTTAATCGCTGGATGCCTCCACAACCTGGGCATCATTGCCCAACACCAAGGCGATTACCAACAGGCAAAAAGCCTCTATGACAAAAGCCTGGAGATAAAAAGACAACTGGGCGACCAGGCGGGAATCGCCTCTTCCCTCTTCCAACTAGGGAGACTTGCGGAGGATGAAGGCAAGCCAGATGAGGCTACCAGGCTATTCAAGGAAAGCCTAGCAATCGCGGAGAAACTTGACGTTGCTCAGGCTGAAATGGTCCGTCGAGCATTGGCCAGGGTATCAAAGGGGAAGGAGTAGCCCGTGCGCATCGGTATCATCGGCGGAGGCATCACCGGCCTGACCGCCGCTTATGAACTAGCAAAGAGGGGAGATGAGGTCTCCCTTTTCGAGAGCGAACCGGATCTGGGGGGCCAAGCCGCCACCTTCCCCATCGAAGGGACACGCCTGGAGAAGTTCTATCACCACATCTTCACCAGCGATAGGGAGATGATAGCCCTCATCGAGGAACTGGGCCTGGCGGACGAGATGCGGTGGCTCCCCTCCAAGGTGGGCATCTATTATGAAGGGGAGATCTACGACTTCGTTACCCCCCTCGATCTTCTCCGCTTCCGCCCCCTGGGCCTCTTCCAACGGTTGCGGACGGGGCTAGTCACCTTGTACTTACAACAGTTCGCTAATTGGCGGAACCTGGAGAACGTAACCGCTCTGGAATGGGTGAGGCGAAACGTGGGGCAGCAACCGTATGAGGTGATCTTTCGCCCCCTCTTGCGAGGTAAGTTTGCCCAGCACGCAGATGAGATAGGCATGGCTTGGCTGTGGAGCAAATTCAAACACCGGGTCGCCTCCCGGGGCCCGGGGATGCAAAGGGAACTTCTGGGCTACATGAAAGGGAGTTTTCAGGGCCTCACCGACAGGCTGGCGGAACGGATCGGCGAACTGGGCGGAGAGATATATCCAGGCAGCCCGGTCAAGAGGGTAATCATCGAAGGGAACAGAGTCACAGGGCTGGAGATAGAGAGCACCGAGGGAGGCATTGAGCATCGCTTCCCCCTGGTCATAGCCACGGTCCCTTCTTTCGCCTTCCTGGAGATAGCCCCCGACTTGCCTGAAGCGTACCAGGCCCGCTTGCGTCAAGTAGAGTATCTAGGGGCCGTCTGCCTGGTTCTCTCGTTGAAAGAGCCTCTCTCCCGCATATACTGGCTGAACATAAGCGATACCGGCTTCCCCTTCGTGGGAGCCATAGAGCAGACCAACTTCATCCCCCCTGAGGTCTACAACGACAAACACATCGTTTACCTCTCCAACTACCTTTCCCGCCACGACCCCCACTACCATCTCCCTCCCGAAGAGTTGTTGACCACCCATCTCCCCTTCCTGAAGAGGATAAACCCGGCCTTCGATGAAGGCTGGATAGAGGAACTCTGGCTCTTCCGGGCCGACGCCGCCCAGCCCATCATAACCCGTGACTACTGGGAAAGGATCCCCCCCCTCTCGACACCCATCGAAGGGCTCTACCTAGCCAATACCAGCCAGATCTACCCCCAGGACAGAGGGATGAACTACAGCCTTCGCTTGGGCCAGAGGGCCGCCCAGATCGTAGAAAGGGTTGAAAAGGGGGAAACCCTGTGATATGATACCCTTTGCCTATCTCTTTTCAATCGAGGTGTTCCCATGAGAAAGATCTGCGTTATCGGCGCTGGATATGTGGGGCTAGTCGCCGGAACCTGCTTCGCTGACCTGGGCAACCAGGTCATCTGCGTCGACATCGACGAGGAGAAGATCGCCAAACTCAAAGCGGGCACCATCCCCTTCTACGAGCCCGGCCTAGAGGAGATGGTAAGACGTAACGCCCAAAGCGGACGCCTCCGTTTCACCACCTCTTATCCCCAGGGGATCAAAGAGGCCGAGTTCGTATTCATCGCCGTGGATACCCCTTCCGGTGCCGAGGGAGAGGCGGACCTTAAATATATCCGCATGGCGGCGGAGGGGATCGCTAAGGTCATGGACCACCCCCTCATCATCGTCAACAAAAGCACCGTCCCCATCGGCACCGGCGACTGGGTGGCCGAGATCGTGGAGGAGTATGCCGATCCAGAGATCGAATTCGCCGTCGTTTCCAACCCCGAGTTCCTGCGAGAAGGGGCGGCCATCGGCGATTTCCTCAACCCTGACCGGATCGTCCTGGGGTCCACCAACCGTGAGGCCGCTGAACAGGTAGCCCAACTCTATCTATCTCTGAGGGCTCCCATCATGATCACCGACTTGCGCACGGCAGAGATGATCAAGTACGCCTCCAACGCCTATCTGGCTAACCGCATCTCCTTCATCAACGAGATCGCCTCCATCTCCGAGAAACTGGGAGCCGATGTGAAAGAGGTAGCCATAGGGATGGGGTATGATAAGCGGATCGGCTTGGACTACCTAGATGCTGGCCTGGGGTGGGGTGGCTCCTGTTTCCCCAAGGATGTGAAAGCCCTCGAGCATATGGCCTCCATCCACGGCTGCCATCCCCAACTCTTAAGGGCGGTGATGGAGATCAACCGAGATCAAAGAAGGCGGATCATACAGACCCTCCGAGAGATAGTGGGCACCTTACATGGGAAGACCATCGGCATATTGGGGCTAGCCTTCAAGCCCAACACCGACGATATGCGCGAGGCCCCCTCAATCGAGGTGATCCACCTTTTGACCAGCGAGGGAGCACGCATAAAAGCCTATGACCCCGTGGCCATGGAGGTGGCAAAGAGGGTTATACCCGATATCACCTACTGCGCCGATGCCTACCAGGCGGCCGAAGGAAGCGATGCCCTCATCGTGGTCACCGAGTGGAACGAGTTCCGACACCTGGATATGGTGCGCATAAAGGAATTGATGAGACAGCCTGTCCTTATCGATGGTCGGAACATATACGATCCTCAGAAGGTAGGCCAACTAGGCTTCATCTATCGGGGCGTCGGCCGAGGCTACGAGGAACCCGCCGTCGTCCCCCAGGTTAGAGAGACCAAAGAGGCCGCCTCCTGAAGAGACGACTATGTTATCGGTAGGGGTGGATATAATAGAGATCGAGCGGATCGCCAAGGCCCTAGAGCGCTTTGGCGATCGCTTTCTGGAGCGCATCTACACCCCGGCCGAAGTAGACCACTGTCGGGGGAGGGTAGCGGAACTCGCCGCTCGCTTCGCGGCCAAGGAAGCGATCTCCAAGGCCCTAGGAACGGGGATATATGGCCTATCCTGGCCGGAGATGGAGATCCTCCCCGACCCTCTGGGCCAGCCCCAGGTTCATCTCCACGGCTCCGCCCTGGAGCGCGCTCGTGTTCTGGGGCTAACGGATTTCGTCATCAGCCTCTCCCACTCGCAGGAGTACGCCCTAGCCTTCGTGGTGGCCTCAGAGACCCGAACATCCTGAGTCCCAAGCCTTAGCGCGAACCCTATGCTCCGCACAGCGGGAGCATATTCTACGTTCAGGTTAAAAAAGGAAGCCATACTGCTTTCAGGATTGCCCTCAGGGGTGCAGGATTCTCAAGAATTGGCTGCCCCTGGTAATTGTCACGTTCGATTTGCTCTCCACGCCTAGTACCTTTTCGCTATTGACCCTCAAATATACAATGTGATAGACTAAACACGAACGAACACAGATTGATACCTTCTCGCGACGATAAGGGCAAACCCATCGAAAGGTGGGGACGTAAAGCCATGGGTCTAAGACTCCAAGGGGAGTTATGATCGCCAGGCTGCCGAAAGCGAGGATGTCTTGTGCCTGCTTTCCACAGCGCCTGGCGAAGCAGGCTTTTCTTTAGGTGATATCTCAGCCGCGGTGCTGAGGGAAACTGCATGACCTTTTGTGCGAAACCCACTCTGATAGGTGGGATACCATACTGCCAAGATGGTCAAAATCTGCTACTATTTTCGTTAGAGGTGGCCTATTTCGGCTCTTGTGAAGTCCTGCAGACGGATGGGAGGAAAGAGTTTGGGAGTGAGTTTTCCCACGGGATCCTGTGAGGAGAGAAGAAGGCAGGTGGCTACGCTCAGCGCCATTGCTGAGACGGTGCGCCAACTCCCTCAATTTGGATGAGGTCCTTGCTGCCTATCTTGTGAGGCACACGAGATGAAAGATGAAAAGAAGACAAAAAAGCAACTCATAGATGAATTGACAGAAATGCGCCAACGAATTGCTGAATTGGAAAAGGCAGAAACCGAGCGCAAGCGGGCGGAGGAGGCGCTAGCCCAGGAACAGAACCTGCTACGCGCTCTCATGGATAACATCCCCGACTACATCTACTTCAAGGATCGTGAAAGCCGCTTTATCAGAACCACCAAGGCTCACGCCAAGACGTTCGGCCTGAGTGATCCTGCAGAGGCAATAGGCAAGACCGATTTTGACTTCTTCTCGGATGAGCACGCCCGTCAGGCGTATGAGGACGAACAGGAAATCTTCAGAACCGGCGAGCCTCTGCTGAACCTAGAGGAAAGGGAGACGTGGCCCGATCGCCCAGACACGTGGGTTTTGACGAGCAAGATGCCCCTGCGCGATGCTGAAGGCAACATCATCGGCACCTTTAGCATCTCCAGAGATATCACCGAGCGCAAGCGGGCGGAGGAGGAGATCAGCCACCGGTCGAAGCAACTCGCTCTAATCAACGAGGTGGGACAGAGAATCGCCCCCGTCTTGGAGTTGACCGAACTCTACCAAACAGTGGTCGAAGCCGTTCAGGAGAAGTTTGGCTATCAGTATGTGGTCATCTTCTCAGTAGGGGACAATGAAGTGGCCTTGGAAGCCATCGCCGGCCCCCAAGCGAAACTGATGCCCTCGGGGTACACCCAGAAGATAGGGGAAGGGATGGTGGGTTGGGTAGCGCAAACTGGGGAGACATTATTAGCCAACGATGTTACGAAGGAACCTCGATTTCTGCCCCTGGAGTTCCTGGAGATCGCCGCGGAACTAGACGTCCCCATAAGGCTGGACGGCAAGACGACAGGGGTCTTGGCGGTGGACAGCGACCGTCCCAATATCTTTACTGAGGCTGATGTCACTACGTTGGAGACGATCGCCGACCAGGTTGCCCGAGCCATCGAGAACGCGCGGCTCTTCGAGGCGGAGCAACACAAATGGCAGGAGGCGGAGACCTTGCGCCAGGCAGCCCAGGCGCTGAGCGCCACCCTTGACCTACAGCAGGTCTTCGAGTTAATCCTGAGCGAATTGCAAAAGGTAGTGCCTTATAATAGCGCCTCGGTGCAACTCCTCAAGGGAGACCGCCTGGAGATCATCGGCGGCCATGGCTTTCCCAACCTCGATGAACTGCTCGGCATCTCCTTCCCCGTGAATGGCGACAACCCCAACCGTCAGGTGGTGGCCACACGAGCCCCTTTCATCGTGGAGGACGCCCCCACTGTCTACGGCGCCTTCGGCGAGGAGCCCCACGCCCAGGCCGGTATCCGTGCCTTTCTGGGGGTACCGCTTCTGTTCGGGGATCGTCTGATCGGGATGATCGCTCTGGGCAAGAGAGTGCCTGGCTTTTACATCGAGGAGCACGCCCGCCTGGCGATGGCCTTCGCCGCCCAGGCGGCCGTCGCCATCGAGAACGCCCGCCTCTATGAGGAAACGCAGAAACGCTTGGCAGAGACCACGACCCTCCATAAGGTGGCGGAGATCATCAACTCCACCCTCGACCTGAAAGAGGTATTCCAGCGCGTGGTGGACGAACTCTCCAACACTTTCGGGTACCGCTTGGTGGATATCTACCTATTAGAGGAAGAGGGGCTAAGGCTCCAGGCTAACGTCGGGTACGATGATAAGACCACTATCGAATTGATATCCCTAGAGCGTGGAGTCATAGGTCGCGTAGCCCGGACCGGACAGTCCGCCTTCATCCGTGACGTCTCCCAAGACCCTGATTTCATCCCTTCTTACCCTGATATCGCTAGCGAAATCGCCGTGCCCATCAAGAGTGGTGAGACCCTCCTCGGCGTCCTCAACGTGGAGTGCGACGAATGCAGGCTTCTAGCAGAGGATGACTTGCTGCTCCTGGTTACCCTCAGCAGCCACATCGGCGTGGCCATCGAGAACGCCCGCCTCTATGAAGAGGAGCAACGGCGTAGTACCCAGAGACACACCATCGCTGAGGTGGGAAGAAGGACAGCCTCCATCCTGGAGATGGACGCCTTACTCCCCCAGGTGGTAGACCTCATCGCTCACAATTTCGGATACTACTATGTGAATATCTTCCAAATAGACCCAGATTCCGAATACGCCGTCTACAAAGCGGCTACAGGGAAAGCCGGTCTCGCCATCGTTGAAGAGGGGTTGCAGCTGAAAGTCGGAGAGGAGGGTATCATAGGATGGGTAGCCGGGCATGGTCAACCCCTCCTAGTCAACGATGTAGGCCAGGACCCCCGCTATTACCCCCACCCCGCTCTTCCTGATACCCGCTCAGAACTGGCGGTGCCCATTCGCGCCGGGGGTGGGATCATCGGCGTCCTTGATGTTCAAAGCACAGAACTAAACGCCTTCGATGAAGGCGATCTCGAGACTTTGCAGACCCTGGCCGACCAACTGGCCGTGGCCATCGAGAACGCCCGCCTCTATGAGGAAACGCAGAAACGCTTGGCAGAGACCACGACCCTCCATAAGGTGGCGGAGATCATCAACTCCACCCTCGACCTGAAAGAGGTATTCCAGCGCGTGGTGGACGAACTCTCCAACACTTTCGGGTACCGCTTGGTGGATATCTACCTATTGGAGGAAGGGGGGCTAAGACTCCAGGCTAACGTCGGGTACGATGATAAGACCACTATCGATTTTATACCCCTAGAACGTGGAGTCATAGGTCGCGTAGCCCGGACTGGACAGCCAGCCTTCATCCGCGACGTTAGTCAAGACCCCGACTACATCCCTGCCTATCCTGAAATCAAGAGCGAGATCTGCGTCCCTGTGAAGAGCGGCGAAACTCTCCTGGGCACTCTCAACGTGGAGTGCGACGAGAAGAGACCCTTAACCGATGACGACTTGCAACTTCTCTCCACCTTGAGCAGCCACATCGGCGTGGCCATCGAGAACGCCAGGCTCTATGAGGAAACCCAGCGATTGGCCATCACCGATGGCCTCACCGGCCTCTACAACCTCCGCTACTTCTATGAGGCGCTAGAGAAAGAGATCCAGCGAAGCGAACGGTACCATCGCTCGGCCTCCCTCATTATCCTGGACATCGATGATTTCAAGGCCTATAACGACCTTTACGGCCACCTGGCAGGGGACGATCTCCTGAAAGAGTTGGCCCAACTGATGTCCAAGGTGACTAGGCGGACCGACACTCTGGCTCGTTACGGCGGGGAGGAGTTCGTCATCATCCTGCCGGAGACGGAGATAGAGGAGGCCAGGTTCCTCGCCGAGAGGCTGCTAGAGGAGGTGAGGGAACATCGCTTCTCAATGCAAGACGGCCAGACCATCGGTCGGATAACTATCAGCCTGGGGGTAGCCACCTACCCTCATCACGCCGATAGCCCCAAAGCCCTGGTCGATGCCGCGGATAGGGCGCTGCTGAGAGCCAAGGGAGCAGGCAAGAACCGGCTCTCTGTTTGCGGGGAGGAGTTGACCGAACTCGAACCCCGATGACGTATCTATTAGTGACCCGGCCTCTAGAGCCGCGAAACCTTCCTCGCGGCTTTGCGTATTAATAGAGGTGATGGTAAACTGTCTCAAGGAAGGGGGATTACCATGAGAAAGGTCTTGATACCACTTATTTCCGGAGCGCTTCTGCTTGTAGCCTGCGATATCTCCTCCATCCCCGGATTACCGAAACTGGAGGTGGGCGAACTGCGCACCAAGGAACTCTTGGTCCCCTTGAGCGACACTGAGAGCGCGGAGGTGCTTCTCCGCTTCGGCGCGGCCAACTTCCTTCTGAAGCCTGGAGCAGCCGAACTCTTGGAAGGAGAGGTCACCTATAATGTAGACCAACTGGAACCGGAGACGGAATACTCCTCCAGTGCTGGCAAGGTCAGGGTGGAGATAAGCCCCCAGAGAGGGATAGAGATCAGGGGCCTACCCACCGAGAGGGTGCGCAACGACTGGGAGGTCTGGCTGACAAAGGAGATACCTTTGTCGCTGCGTATCGAGGCCGGGGCCTTCGGTGGCGATTTCGATCTGAGCGGTCTGCGCCTGGCAAATCTAGAGATGCGCACTGGCGCCGCCAGGAGTACCGTCTCCTTCGAAGAACCGAACCTCCAAGAGTTGGAGAGGATAGAGATCGAGACCGGGGCCTCGGAGTTCGATATCCTGGGGCTGGGGTATGCTAATTTCGAGGAGATGACCTTCAAGAGCGGCCTCGGCCGCTACACTCTCGATTTCACCGGACCGCTTAACCGTTCGGCCCAGGTGAGGATCGAAGCCGGGATCAGCCAGGTGACCATCATCGTGCCGGAATCTACAGGAACCAAGGTTATAGTAGAAGAAGAGGTGTCGGATACGGATATCTATGGCTTCCGCAGGTTGGAAGAGAAAGAGTATGTGAACGATGCCTTCCAGGAGGCCGAGAACACCTTGATTATCAAGATCCGGATGGGCCTAGGTAGCCTCACTCTACGCTCAGAGTAGATCCGGCAACGATATGCAGCAGAGAGGGGCCAAGAGGCTCCTCTTTTCTCTTAGGCTGAGAGGGGAAGGCCAGTGCGTTCAGCATCCGAAGGAATGGAGAAGAGAGGCTACGATAGCCCCCAAAAGCGAACTGGCCAAGTTGACCAGGTCGTTGTTAAACCAACGCCAGCCACGGATATGGGTGGTCTGATGTCCGCAACGGTGCAAGACCTTCTCCGTCTCCACCCGGCACCGAGGACAAAGATAGATCCCTTGAAGCGTAGCCCCTAGAAGGCTGTCGACAAGGGAACCCAAAAGGCCGCTGAAGGAAGCCAGAAGAAGTATGGATACCAAAGTGGCTGTCCCCTCTTGAGCCAGAAGTAGCCAAGCGACGCCCCCCATGGTCAACGCCCCCGCTATAGAGGCCATTATGCCCCATAGGGTCACGCCCCCTGAGGTCCCCACGGATACCACCTTCCCCGTGGTGATGAGACGAGGCGAGCGGGGGCTCAGGACCCCTAGTTCCGTAGCCCAGGTATCGGCACTTACCGCGGCCATGCTCCCCAAGAAGGCGGCAAACAAGAGATCGGTCGGCTGGAAGAAATAGAGGATAGCCAGAAGGGCTCCCAAGCCTCCATTGGCTAGGACCTGCCCTAAATCCCTCCGGTGGCCCTTGGCGAACTTCTCCGCCAGCACTCGCTTCTGGCCCCTCCTATAATGAGATAAGAGGCTAGCCAGGACAAAGAAGGCTATGAGCAATAGACCCCACCTCCAGCCTCCCAGCCCGAAGGTGATGGTGCCCACCAGTGTGGCTCCCAAGACCCCGCTCCAGGAGAGGGAGCGGCCCCGATAAGCGACAACGGATATAGCCAGACTCAGGAGAAACCCACCAACTAAGTAAAACATCTATACCGCCAGCAAGAGATAAAGGAGCCCCGTGGAGAAGAAGGGCACGCTAAGGTTGTCCAGACCCCAGGGGGAGAAAGCCTCCACCAGGGTAGCCCCTAGAGCCATGAGGAAGGAGTAGAGAAAGCCCTCGGCTGGAGAGAGAGGCAAACCTACTAAGAATAAGACCACAAAGGTGGCCAATAGGCTGAAGACGAACATGGCCACCGAGCCCTCCCAGGAACGACGGCTGCCTAAGACCTGGTACTGGTGGCGTCCCCATCGCACCCCTATCAAAGAGGCGAAAGCATCCCCCCAGGTCATGGGCATGATCCCCGCGGCCACTACCCCCTCTTGGCCCCGCGGCCAGAGGAGGAGGAGAAGGATGGTGATGGAGAGAGCGAAATAGACGGTTCCCAGCGTCGCACCCCGGGTATCCATCGCTTTGAAGATGGTGAAGCGATAAAAGATGTAGTTGAGGATCACGAAACTGGCCGTAGGGACAACCCCCCACCACCAATGGTCGAAGATGTAGATGATGGCTATCACCCAGGAGCCAGCGGCGATATGGATAACCTTGCGGGTGAACTCCGTAGGCCACCCTCGCCAAGCCCTCACCACCTCGGCCAAACCTATGAGGCCGAAAGCGAAGGTGTAAGAGAGGACCAAGCCTAATATGTCCCGTCCTGACATGTTAACCCTCCCGCATGAGAATCACCGCCGTGCCAGAAGAATAAGAGCGCACAACGGGAAGGGTAACCCTACCCGGAGTTCAGCGACGAGTCTCACCACGGCCACCACGCGCCGAAACTCAAGGCGAGGCCTATTGCTGGGCACAGAGCAAAGAGGCTGACTATGACACCCTCCCTGAGCCAAGCCTCCTCAGGAGGCCCCAGATATATTGATCAGCCTGCACCACAAAGACTCCAAGAACAACAACTACTAGACCTATGACCATCCTAAGCGTCAGTTCCTCCCCCAGAAAGAGACAGGCCCAGAGGGCTATCTGCAGGGGCATGGTATTGGCCACCATAGCCTGCTCAAAGGCCTTGAGCCGTTCCAGGGCATGATTCCAGAGCAGATAGGCGAAGGCGGTGTTGACCACAACCAACCACAGGAGGATCGCTATGCCGGTCATGGTCAGTCGAGGCAGGGGTTCAAAGGTCGCGGGCAGAAAGAGGAGCCCGCCCCCTATCCCCAGGCTGATGATGGTCAACCATAAAGGGCCGGGGGCGCCATCCCGGGAGAGGTCTCGAACGAGTATCATCTGATAGGCGAAGGAGAGCGCCGCCCCCAGGGCGATGATGATTCCCACAACCTGCCCCAGGGCCACATCAAGGGGGAAGAAGATATAGGCCCCGACCAAGGCCAAACCTATCCTCCAGCCTGGAGGAGTGAGGGGCGCTCGCGGAGGTGGAGCACCCCCAAGACCGCTACCAGAAGGGGTATCAGGCCCTGTATAAAGGAGGCCGTCACCGCAGGGATCATAGTGAGCGATAGGAAGAGGAAGCCATTGCCCATAGTATATGCTGCGATGCCCACCCCCACCAACTTGGCCCATCGGCGGAGGCCCAGGGCCTGGGGCAGCCCCTGCCTCCTCAGCGCCAGGGCGAAGGCCAGAAGGACCAAGAAGCCCCCGAAATAACGCAGCCCGGCGAAGAGGAAAGGGGGCAACTCCTCCAAGCCCCACTTGATGAGGACGAAGGAGGATGACCAGAGGATGGTGACCAGGGTGGCTTCTAGTAAGGCGAGGAGATATGGGTTGATCATAAGCGCGTTCTCACGTCAAAACCCGGAGCAGGGAGAATCAATGGACACTTACCTCGGATATCATTCAATGTCGAGCCGTCTCTGCCCCGTTGCTACCTCTCTCAACTCCTCTATAAACCCCTTGGCAAAGGCCAGTGCCCTCTCGGCTTCTTCTCTGGAGATGAAGCCCAGGCCTTCATAATATATCCGATGTCGCTTGCGCCGCATCTGGTCGAAGAGGTCGGTCGACGAAGCAGACTTGGGGCCAAGCGCCAACTTCGTGAAATCAACTACTATCTTGTGATGATCTTTCTCGCGGGCTCGGTAGCCTTTAGAGAGCATCAACGCCTCAGCCGCTGTGAGGACAGCATCGTAGGCGAGGCGGTATGCGTTGTCAAAACTGTTGCCACTTATAAGGTTCTCGGCATCGGTCAAGTGCCGCCCGGCATCCTGTAGCCGCTGCTGTACCTGCTTCGGCCTGGCTCGGCAAGGCCTAACCAGCCCTTTCTGCTCCAGTTCCCGATAGCCCATCCTCACGTCCGATCAGCATAACTATAGGACCCCCTAAGACATCTTCAAGAAAGGGGTCCCCTTGGTCTCTCCGCTCCTTGAATTCTTCAGGACTATAAACAACATAGCTAATAGAGCGTCCTAGACGCTCTTCTAAGTCCACTATCACCGGAGCGAGAGCGAGAAGGTCCACCTCTCCCACCAACATCAAATCGATATCGGACGCTGCATCCTCCTCTCCAGCGGCCACCGAACCATAGATGAAGGCAGTTTCAATAGAACCCAGGTTCTGCAACTCCTTTCGCACCAGATCGCCCAGTCCTGCTGTCTTGAGGATCATGCGCTTCAGCTCCGGGTACAAGGGAAAATCACGCTCCACGGAATAGTATTTCATGCGGCCCCGGGTGTGGGACCTTAAAAGACCCAATCTTTCCAACCGTCGCAGTTCCCGCTGAACGGCGTAAGGGTGTTCTCCCATCCGCCGGGCCAGTTGACGGATGTAAAACTCTTCATCAGGGTTGGTGAGAAGAATGACCAGCAACTGGACACGCACATTGGACGAAAACAACTCTTCAAGCATCGCCTATGCCTTTGTACAAACATTTTGTACAATTGTACAACAATTTTGTACGAACGTCAAACATGGCTGGTATTTCTCTCTACGAGACCATCAAAACTATGGATCTTCCCACTACTATATGATGACTTCCTCAAACCTCTATCTCCGAGAATGAAAAAGCGACCTCGCTATGGAAGCCGCTCTTCCGCATTCTCCACCTGATGTCTATCTCTCCGGCTCCAGAATCCGCACCTCGCAACTGCAAAGTCGCTTGAACTTCTCCGCATCGGCTCGGGAGCCCACGGTCTCCCCGTAATGCATGGGGATGGCCACTTGGGGTTTGATCCTCTCCGCGGCCTGGGCTGCCTCCTCAGCGGTCATGGTGTAGGTCCCACCCACGGGGAGAAGGGCTATGTCGGCTTCGATCTCGTCCATCTCTGGGATCAAATCCGTATCCCCGGCATGGTAGATACGGCTCCCGCCCATCTCGATTATGAACCCCACCCAACCATTGGCCTTAGGGTGATTGGGCTTATCGGTATTATAGGCGGGCACGGCCTCGATAGTCACCTCGTCTATCTTCAGGCTATCCCCGGGCTCCACGATGCGCACATCGCCCCTGAACTTACCAGCACAGTCGGCCACGGTGACGATCACCGTCCCCTCTTTTTGCAACTTAGCCACATCCTGGGGCGAACAGTGGTCGTGGTGGGAGTGGGTGACCAGGATCATATCAGCCGGCTCCACCCTGCCCAGTTTCCAAGGGTCGATATAGATCACTCTGTCATCCGCGATCTTGAAACTGGCGTGTCCTAACCAGGTCATATTCTCGATCATTGACCACCTTCCTGGCGAGTAAGACCTAGAAACTACAGACGAATATTATGTTGTGATGATGGCCTGACCCCCAGTATTTGTAGCTGAAGTTCTCTTTTATGGAGAAGGCGCGCGCGCCAGGAGCGCAACTCTCCTTGATGGTGAGATAGTATGTCGTCTCCGTGCCAAGAGCAGCCCAAAACTCGTGCTTCCAGAACCCAGGGGCCCATACATGCTCCGGGGCCGGATCCCCAGTGACCACGCAAAAAGTGCCCACACTCGGATGCTCGAACTCGACCCCATGGTTGTTGAGGGGATTGTCAGCGGCATCGTAGAGGTAACCCTCAAAGATAGAGGAGGGCTGCAAACCTAAGCCTGGCCCACCAGCCGCCCCCGCTTCCTTGCTGCCATCCACGTAGGAGCAGGGTTTCACCTCCGGCGTGGGTGTGTTTGTCGGGGTTGCGGTAGGCGGTGGAGATGTGGCAGTAGGTGGAGGGACCGGAGTGTCCGTGGCCGTAGGCATCGCCGTGGGCGAGGGGGCTGGGGTAGGCATATCGGTGGGAGCAACGACCGGGGTATTCGTGGCTGTGGGAGTAGCCTCCGCAGTCGGTGTCTCTGTGACCAGGGGGGTGAAGGTAGGCTTAGGAGTTCTGGTCGGTGTGGGGGTGGCGGTAGGAGCCTGGGCGATGCCGAACGAACAGCCTGAGATTCCCAAAGCCACCAAGACAACAATCACCGTGATAAGAGCGATCACTTTCCTCATGGTCTGTTTCCTACTCCTTTCAACTCTTTGGTGAACGCCTGGGCAACTCGTTACAGTTCTTGCCTATCATAGCATATCTGGAGAAAAAGGCCAAGGCCCCCTCCCGCGAGCATATGAAAGGTTGCCGGGTTCGAGAGAGGCGAACCGCCCGTGCAAAAATGGCGCTGAGGCTCAAGCCCACAGCACCGTGACCACTGCCCCTCCTTGATGGAACCCTACCCCAATTGCTCTCCCTGCTCTACTCCGGCACCTCGAATCGGTATCCCACCCCGCGCACCGTTCGCAGATATACCGGCTTGCTCGGGTTATCCTCGATCTTCTCGCGGAGCCATCGGACGTGGACATCTAAAGTTCTTGTGTCCTCCGTCCAGTCGGTGTCCCACACCTCCTTCATAAGGAACTTGCGGGTGAGCACCGCCCCGCCGTTTCTCATGAAAACCTGGAGCAAAGCACACTCCTTGGGTGTCAAGCGAACGGTCACCTTTCCCTTGGTGACACACCGTTTTTCGAGGTCTAAAGATATACTCCCGGCCTGGAGATGTCCGGCCTTTCTTTTCCGGCGGGTTCGAGGGGTTTTTCGCTTCGCCATCCAGTTGACCTTGTTACCCGCATCCGCGGGAGGCTACAGGGGAAAACGATGTCTCTAGTATACAACGATGTCGCCCAACTGTCAACATCACCCATTATATAACAGCCTCTCTCCTCTTGGCAACCTTTGGTCGTCGAAAAGGAGAAAGGGGCATCAGTATTCGACAGCCCTTGAAAATCGGCCCTTTCCGCCTGCATCTAGGTGGCGGTCCCTGCCCTCGCCGCGGTCTTCGGGAGGGCCAGGACGTTCTTTCCCTGTCCGGATAGCACCTCGGGCCGCCCTTGAAGGGTCCACCCCACGAGCCGAAAGGCTGGGAGCAGGACAAGGACTAGGAAAGGAGCACAGCAAATAACCCGTCCTTCCCCACAATCATCCCTAGGGAATACGGTTCTCACGTCACTCGCGGCACCCGGGCCAGGATCTCAGAAACAACCTCGTAGTTAATGGTGCCCAACTTATCCGCCACCTCTTCGGCGGTAATCCTCTCTTCCCCTTGCTGGCCGATGAGGACCACCTCATCCCCCTGACGAACCCCGGGGATATCCGTGACATCGATCATACTCATATCCATACATACCCGCCCCACCACCGGGGCCCGCTGGCCCCGCACCAAGACCTCGCCCCAGGTTCTGGGACCCCTTCGGAAGCCATCGGCGTAGCCCACAGGGATGACCGCGATGGAGGAAGGCCTCTCCGCGCGGTAGGTGCAGCCATAACTTATGTAACTCCCTTCCGGCAGCCGTTTCACCTGGGCGATCTGGGTCTTGAAAGAGAGAACCGGTCGAAAACTATCGGGACAACGGACCTCTGAGGAAGAGTCGAGCCCATAGATCGCTATCCCCGGCCGCACCAGATTGAAGTAGGATTGGGGGAGGGTGAAGATAGCGGCGCTATGAGCCGCATGGACGAGGGGGATATGGACGTCGTTAGCCTCCAACTCCCTGAGTACCCCTTTGAAGGCCTCCAGTTGGCGGAGTGTATACTCCTTCCCCCAGCCGGGGATGCCGTGGGCATCCTCCGTGTCGGCGATGGCCAAATGGGTAAATATCCCCTCCACCAGGAGGTTGGGTAACCCTTGGAGCGCCTGCACGAAGGGGAGAACGTCAGAGAGAAGAAGACCCAGCCGACCCATGCCCGTATCCACCTTGATGTGCACCCGCGCCTGGGAATTGAGGGCCACGGCAGCGCGGGAGAAAGCCCTGGCCACATCTAGGGAGAAGACCGTGGCTGTGATATCGTGAAGGACGATATCTCTAGCCTGCCAAGCAGGGGTATAGCCCAGAATGATAATGGGAGCGGAAATGCCCGCCTTCCTGAGGGCTACCGCCTCGCCGAGGCAAGCCACCCCCACCATAGTGGCCCCGTTGGCCAGAGCGGTGCGCGCCACCTTGACCACACCATGGCCGTAAGCGTCAGCCTTGAGGGTAGCGATGATCCCCACCTTCTCCCCCACTATCCTCTTGATCTCCCGCAGATTGTGGGCTACAGCCCCCAGATCGATCTCTACCCAAGTTGGGCGATCGGGAGCGATGATGTGGATTCGCTTCCAAGCCGGGCTCTGCCGGACGAGGAGGCTCTCCGCCTGCGAGGGATCGGCCAGTAGTCTCTCCACCACCATCTCCATGCGAGCCTCCATCGACCCTTTCACCAATATCAGGTCGTCAGGCCCTACCCTCTGGGCGATGCTGTGGAGGGCATCATCGACGGTGTAGGTAACGAATATGCGCTCCTCGGCCAAGCCGCACCTCCTGGCCTCATCAGCGATGATACTGGCCCGCTCACCCTTAGTGACCAGATAATCCACCACCTGGGCGGCCCGGCGCCCCACCTCTCTATGTCCCTCCTCCTCGTAGGTCCCCAGTTGTAACATGTCTCCCAAGATGGCGACCCTATCCCCTCCCTCCATCTGGGCTAAGAGGTCCAGGGCTGCGAGGGTCGAGGTGGGGTTGGCGCTGTAACTGTCGTCCAAGAGCAGAGTGCCGTTTATCCCCTCCAGAGGCTTCAAGCGCCCTCGCAGGGGCTTAAGTTCCTCCAGGCTTTGAGCGACCTCCTGCAGGGAGAGACCGTAGAGAGTTCCCACCCCTATAGCAGCAAAAGCGGTGTAGACATTATGGCTGCCCAAAAGAGCAAGCCCGACCTCGGCACTCTGGCCTTGATAGCGGACCAGAAATCGCACGCCTTCCCCATCGGCGGAGATCTGATAGGCGTAGAGATCAGCCTTGGGGTCCGTCCCAAAGGTGAGCACCCGGGCTTTGGTCCTGCCAGCCATGTCTCGAACCCGAGGGTCATCGAAGTTGAGGAGAGCGTAACCGTCCTGGGGCAAGACCTCGATCAGCCTTCCCTTCTCCCGGGCTACATTCTCCAGGCTGCCCAGATACTCCAGATGAGCGGCGTTCACGCTCATCACCACCCCTATACGGGGCGAGGTCATCTGGGCCAACTCTGCGATCTCGTTGAAACTATCGCAGGCCATCTCCAAGACCGCGATTTCGTGCTCCGGGCGAAGCCTCCCCAAAGCGATGGGCAACCCATACCGCCCGTTATAGTTGGCGTGGTTCCTGAAGACGGGAAACCTCTTTTCCAGGACCTTGGCGATAGCCTCCTTGGCGCTGGTCTTCCCAGTGCTCCCCGTCACCCCGATAACCTCAGGGGCGTATTTTTTGATTATATATTCGCCCCAATGGCGAAGGGCTTGTTGGGTATCGGGCACCACCACACAGGTCACACGGTGTGGAGCCAGGTCCATCTCCCGCTCGCAGAGTACCCCTGTCGCCCCATCGCGACAGGCCTCTTGAATATAGTCGTGGCCGTCGCCCTTCTCCGTCTTCACCGCCAAGAAGAGTTCTCCTGGCTGGAGGATGCGGGAGTCGAAGCAAAAATCGCTGAACTCCTGGGCGAAGAGAGGGCCATATATCCGACCCCCGGTAGCCGCGAGGATATCGGACAGGTAGATCATGAAAACCAGCCTCTCAAGAGTTTATCCCCTACGGTAGAGAAGCCCACCGATTATGGCCGCCACCGCTCCCACCAGGGTGCCCCCCATCTGCTGGTAGCCGAACCCTGGGTCACGCCCCAACCCTATCATATCCGCGCTCACTGATATGAGAAAAAGGACGATGCCCCCTATGAGAAGAAGCAAACCTATGAGCCTGGTGGTACTCATACTATCCCTCCCAATGGCGATACAAACATTCTAACACCCTGGCCCCCATGGCGCAACCTTGCTTATCAAGAGCATAATTGCTAGAATCTTATTTAGCAAGGTTGAGGGTTAAGAGGATACCACGATGCGGGTGGGAGTGCTATTTGGAGGAGCCTCCTCAGAACGAGAGGCTTCGTTGGCTAGCGGGCGACAGGTCTATATGCACCTGAATCGCCAAGAGTATGTCCCCATCCCCATCTTCGTGGACATCGAGAATAGGTTCTGGGAACTTCCCAAGAAACTCATCGTTCAGAACACAACTTCCGACATCATCGCCCGACTGGAGAAGGAGGCCAAGCGCATCGCCTACGAAGAACTCAAAAGCCTCATCGATTTCGCTTTCATCGCCCTTCATGGCAAATATGGCGATGATGGCTGCATCCAAGGTCTCCTCGAACTCTTGGGGATACCCTACACCGGCTCCGGGGTCTTGGCCTCAGCCCTCTGCATGGACAAGCCCATGGCTCACCGGGTGCTCAAAGCCTCCCAGTTGGAAGTGGCCCAGGAGATGGTGGTTCAAGAGACCGATTGGGAGCGAGACCCGCGAGGAACGCAAGATGAGATCATGGAGGAGATCGGCCTCCCCTGTGTGGTCAAACCCAGCCGCGAAGGCTCAAGCATCGGGGTGTCGGTGGTAGAGAAGGAGGAAGATATCGGTCGGGCTCTGGAACTCGCCTTCGAGTGGGACAACTCAGCCCTCATCGAAGAGAAACTGGATGGTCTGGAGTTCTCTTGCATCGTCTTGGGGAACGAGGAACTTTGGCCTATGCCTCCCACAGAGACGGTGGCCACCCATGAGTATCTAACCTATGACGACAAATATATGCCCGGCCGCTCCCAGAAGATCACCCCGGCCCCGGTATCGGGGGGGACGATCAAGCATATACAAGAAGAGGTGATGAAAGCCTACAAGGTCTTGGGCTTCAAGAACTATGGCCGCCTGGATGGCTTCCTCCTAGAGGACGGTCGGATACTCCTCACCGACCCCAACACCTCTTCCGGCATGGCCCCTTCTTCCTTCATGTTTCACCAGGCGGCGGAGATAGGGCTGAACGGTACCATGCTCTTCGACCGGATGATCGAGTTGGCCCTGGAGGCTCACAAGGGTAAGAAGGGACCCCTATAGAAGGAGAACTTCATGGCGAAAGAGGAGAAGAGTCGCCTCCGCGTAGGCGTCATCATGGGCGGCATGTCATCGGAGCGGGAGATATCACTGGAGAGCGGCCGCAACATATACCATAACCTGGACCTCTCCAAATATGAGGGTGTTCCCGTCTTCGTTGACAGCAAAGGGCGACTTTGGGAGATGACCCTGCCCCTTCTGGTCCAGAACACCACCGCCGATATTGAAGCCAGACTAGAGAAAGAAGCCACCCGCATCCCCTACGAGAAGTTGAAGGAACTGGTGGACTTCGTCTACATCGGGCTGCACGGCAAATACGGGGAGGATGGCTGCCTCCAAGGCCTCCTCGAACTCTTAAACGTTCCCTATACCGGCTCCGGGGTCCTGGCCTCGGCCATCGGCATGGACAAACATATGACCCGTCGCATCCTGGCCGCCGCTGGCATCCGAGTGCCAAGATACCTGGCCATCTCCGAGAAGGCATGGCAAGAGCGAAGAGAGGAGATGGAGAGGAAGATCGAGGAGACCTTGGGCTACCCCTGCGTGGTGAAGCCCACGCGAGAGGGGTGCAGCATCGGTCTCTCCGTGGTACGCGAGGAGGAAGGGTTAGCCCCTGCCATGGAAGAAGCCTTCCAGCACGACATCACCTGCTTAGTGGAGGAGTTGCTGAGAGGCACAGAGATCACCTGCGGAGTGATAGGCAACGAAAACCCCATTGTCTTTCTCCCCACCGAGACGCCCCCACGCGGCGATTTCCTCACCGTGGAGGAGAAGTTCCTGCCCGGCGAGGGAGAGAATATTACCCCCGCTCGCCTTCCCCAGGAGATGATAGAGAAGGTGCAGAAGGTAATGCTTGAGGCCTACAAAGCCTTGGGGACAAAAGTCTACGCCCGCATCGATGGCTTCGTCGTCGATGGGGAGGTGATAGTCACCGAGACTAACACCCTCCCCGGCATGACCCCTTCCACCTGTATCTTTCACCAGGCGGCCGAAGAGGGGATGAGCCCCATGGACTTGATCACCAAAGTGATCGAGTTATCCCTGGAAGCCCACGCCAAAAAGAAGGGACCGTTGGCTTAGGCAGATGGGGAAGGAACGTTTTAGAGGCGTCAGATGCTCCGTTTGACGCCTCAGATTTAGTCGCACGCAGCAGAAAAACCGACTTGCTGAGAAAGTTGCTTTTAGAGGATTAGAGTGACTTTTCCGAACGCAGAACAAAGGCAAGTCATCGAGCACCGGGGTGCTCCGCTTGTCGTTCTTGCTGGACCGGGCACGGGGAAGACTGCAACCCTTACTGAGCGGATGATCAAATTACTCCGCGATGATCCAGAAAGATATGTAGTATTTATTACCTTTACTAGGTTCAGTAGGAGGGACACGGCTATCAAAGTTGAGAAGGCAGTTGGCGAAGCCGGAAAAGAGTATGCAGAGATTCCAAGCATTTCCACATTGCACCGATTCTGCAAGTTCCTGGTCCATAAACATCAGGCAGTATTCGACCTTGACAGATTCTTCCCAGTGCCCATAAAAAGACAGCATGAGGAACAATTGATACTATCAGAAGCAATGGCAGACATTGGCCTTAGAGGTGATGTTGACGAGCTGGGCCGCCTAGTGATCCAGCAAAGAGCCACATTGGAGACAGCCTGTTCAGATAGCTTCTCAGAAAATGATGTCTTGTTGGCGAACAATAGATTTGAAGAACTCCTTCATTTCTATGGCTCGCTGGATATGGAAGGAGTTGTCAGGGCAGCAACCCAACTAATAAGCGATAGCCCCGATCGGCTGCCTCCCATGTTCTTGCAAATTGACGAGTTCCAAGACTTAAATGCAAATGATCAAGCTTTCGTAGATGCCCTGATCGCATCACAACGTCACGAAGTAGTAATTGTGGGTGATGATACTCAAAGCATATATGGATTTCGCAACGCTTTTCTAGAAGGAATACGAACTCGCTTTGACCGCCCGGAATGGAGTCCGGTGCGGCTTGAAGAGTGCCATAGGCTTCCACCAGGTGTTCTAAGAGCAGCAAATGGGCTTGTCGCAGGCCGCGGCTACTACGGAGCTCAGATGCAGATTCCGCAACAAGGGGAACTTATACCCACATTTCAATGTACGAGCACCACTATTGAGAAGGATCTGGCAGCAAATCTTGTTCATACATACATCGCTAATGAAAAGGGCAGAAATGGTGATCGTCTCGAGTTTAGCGACTTCATGATTCTCTGTCCAACCCGTACAATTGCGGACGGCTTTGCCAGGACCCTCGAGGAACAACATGGTATTCCAGCAAGGGTTATCAAAACGAGGGAGATGCCTCAGAACATGTGGCGACTTGTGTTGCTTCTAAGAATGATAAGATCAGATGACAACTTGGCACTTCGTCAATGGTTGGGAATTCTCGAGGTAGACGGGTCAGCCATCCAGACTCTCCGACATGACGCAGAGCGACAGAGCATTTCACTATTCCAGATCTGTCGGCAGAGCACAAATGAGTCTATACGGGAGGTGTTACGAGCCCTAGGTCGTTTGAGAGTCCACAGGAGAAACCTGTTGCTCGTGCTGAATGAACTTCGCCAATTCCCAGCCCTAGATGTCCCTGATGAGGTCTTATGGGAGGTTGGATTTACGGAAGAACCTGGCCCAGGCGCGAAGCTTTCCGCCAACGCATGCATACAGAAAGTTTATGAGGACTACGGAGTTTTCGATGTTGAGGATAATGAACCCCCAGACAATGCTGTATCAGTGGCTACTCTACACTCGGCCAAAGGACTTGAGGCAGAAGTTGTCTTACTCGTAAGACTCGAAGATAGACTTTTACCAATGCTGGATAGAGATGCAGAAGAACAGAGACGACTTCTGTACGTTGGCATGACGAGGGCTAAGTCAAAACTCATCCTAACTTTTCCCGAACGCTTCGATATTTCCAACCGAAGACGTCTTCGAGATGAAGCCATGTCACCGTTCCTGGACGAAATACGAGAGTATCTGTGCATTCAAAGGGTTGCGAGACGGGATATATCGGCCTTTTCGGCGGCGTCAGGAGGTGACTCCCGACAGCCCTGAGGAGTTTCTATCTTATCAATACCCCTTCAACGCCTCCTTCTGGGCCACCAGCAACTCCTCTATACCCTTCTGGGCCAGGTCCAAGAGCCTATCCATCATCTGGCGGGAGAAAGCCCCACCTTCTCCGGTGCCCTGCACCTCCACATACTCTCCTTCCGCGGTCATCACCACGTTAAAATCTACCTGCGCCTGCCAATCTTCTTCATAAGTAAGATCTAGAAGAGGCTCGTCCTGCAGCACCCCCACGCTGATGGCAGCCACTTGGGTCCTGAGCACGCTGGCCGGAAGGAGCCCCCCTTTTATCAGCCTGCGCAGGGCTATGGCCAGGGCCACGTAACCCCCAGTGATGGCGGCGGTGCGCGTCCCCCCGTCGGCCTGGAGGACATCGCAATCTATGATCACCGTCCGCTCTCCCAAGAGACGGAGGTTCACGGCCACACGCAAGGCTCGGCCGATGAGACGGCGGATCTCCAGCGTGCGGCCGCCTAGGCCCCGGGTCTCCCGGGGGGTGCGCTGGCGGGTGGAGCGGGGTAACATGGCGTACTCGCCGGTGACCCACCCCTGCGCTCGTTCCTTCAACCAACGGGGTACCGTCTCCTCCACGCTAGCCGTGCAGATGACGCGGGTCTCCCCCACCTCTATGAGCGCCGACCCCTCCGGATAATCCAGATACCCGGGGGTGATCTTCACCGGCCGCATCTCATCGTATTTCCGGCCATCGAAACGCATCCTCGCTCCCTTCTAGATGAAGGCATGGGTTATTTTCGTGGCGTCAGATGTTGCCATCTGACGCTTTTGGCTACCAGGGGATAAGGTGAAGCAGCGAGAGAGCGCCCCTTGCACTCTCCCCCCAAATCTCTCTGTGCCTCCCTACCCTATCTTGGTTCCGCAGTTGGGACAGAATTTGGAGTCCGCGGGGACATCGGCCTTGCAGTTAGGGCAGATCATCTCCTCCCCGATCTTAGCCCCGCACTGAGGGCAGAACTTCGAGCCAGCGGGGATCTGAGCCGAGCAACTAGGACAGAGCATAGTGGGAGCCTGCGCTCCAGCCTGCATGGCTTGGGTCATCATCCCAGCCATCATGGCTCCCATCCCCATACCGGCACCCAAGCCCATACCCGCCTGGGCCATGCCTCCCGCGCCCTCGGGGGCACTTGCCGCCTCCTCCAAGGCCCGCGCGGCCTTGAACTGGAGGTAGGCCTGCATGTTGCCGATGGCTCCCATGGCCGCCCGCTCGTCGATGGCCTTGGCTGTCTCCTCCGTGGGCGAGATATTGCTCACGTAGAAGGTCTTCAGGTCGATCCCTAGGGCCTCGAAGTCATCCTGGACCTTGACCTTGGTCCCCGCCCCTATCTCGTCGTACAGGCTGGGCAACTCGAAGAGGGACTTCTGCGTCTCCCCCAAGAGGTCGGTGAGGTTGGAGATCAGGATGCTGCGCAAGAAGTTACTTATATCCGTGGTCTCATAGAGGCCCTGAGTCCCCACGATCTTGGTGACGAAGAGTTGGGGCTCTTTTATCTGCATGGAATAGGTGCCGAAGGCACGCAACCGCACCATCCCCAGGTCAGTGTCCCGCAGAGCGACCGCTTCCGGGGTTCCCCACTTCTGATCCAAGAACTCCCGCATGTTGACGAAGTAGACTTCGGCCTTGAAGGGGGTCTCGCCGCCGAACACCTTGCCGACGAGGTTCACTAGCAACGGTATGTTAGCCGTGGCTATAGTATGTCTCCCCGGCCCGAAGGTATCCAGCGCCTTCCCATCGCGGAAGAAGACCCCCGCTTGAGCCTCCCGAACGATCACCTGAGAGCCGATGCGGAAATCCCCAGAGCCCTGCTCCGGGATACGGTGGACCATCTCCCTCCCCGAGGGGTCGAACCATTCAATTATGTCAAATATCCTAACCATCTTTCTCTCCTCCCCTATATGGTTTGATGTTCTGCCCCAATTAGCCCTCCTTATTCATTATGGTCTACGCCAGACCGAGTATCACATCCATCCTCCTGCTGAAGGTGGTATTGATCTCCTCCAGAAGGGAGACCAGGTCCTCGCCGGCCGCGGCTATCACCTCCGCCGCCGTGGCGGCAGCCAAACTATCTAACTTTTCCGACAACCGGTCCACCCCCCCAGCGAGAGCGTAGTCATAATTATAGAGGGTATCCAACTCCTCCTGTTTCACCTTCACCGCATCAAAGAGACCGGCATGGCCATAAGCGGCCGTCTTAAGGCGGTCGATGAGGAGTTGTAGTCTCATCATAGCCCGCTCCAAGGCCACCACAGCCTTGAGTTCCCCCGCCTCGACGAGTCGAGACTGAACCCCGGTGAGCCTTCCCCGCTGCTCCTCGAAACGGCGTGTTAGGTGCATCCGCAGGAGTTTGTCCGCTTCCCGACGCAACTCCCTCTCTTTGTACCCTTTGTAGCCCGGGATGGCCCCTGCAAGCCTCTCCAAGGCCTCCTGGGCACCGACTACCCTTTCCCTCAGATCCATATCTCCCTCCTTATAAGAAGAGTTCCGCCCCGCAGTATTCGCACTTGACTATGCCTTTGCCCACGAACTCCCTAGTGGCACCACAGTTGGGGCACTTGTTGGTCTCCATCTCGGCCGCTTCCTTGGCGTATAGTACCCCCTCCTTCCAGTCGATATAGCCAGTGAAGAGCCCCTTCCCCACCAGGTCGTAGATGTAATCTTTCACCCGGTCGCGACTCGCGTTCAGTTCTAAAGCCACGTCGGAGACCCGCACCCTTCCCTGGGTCTGAACCATGTTTAAGACCCTCTTCTCCTTCTCCACCTCGGCGAACTCCCGGGCCTCCTCTCGCCCCCGGATGAGGAGATAACCACCCCCGCCGAGCAAGGGGACCACCAAGAAGATGACGATCCCCGCCAAGCCCAGGAGGAAGCCTGTAAATTGCAACTGACCTCCAGCCACATTGCCGGCCAACCAAAGGCCACAGACGGTACCCAAAACCAAGCCCGCGATGATGAGGATTACCCCCACCACTCTTCCTTGCCCGATCACGATCTCTGCCTCCTTGAGAGATTACGCCTACCCAGCGCCACCTCCGCCGCCACCTCCGCCACCGCCTCCCCCGCCACCGCCACCACCTCCTCCGCTCCAGCCACCACCACTGCCAGAACTGCTAGGAGCGCTGGAGAGGGTGGAGCCAGCGGAGTTGAGCAGGGAGACCAACCCATCGCTCATCGACTGGAGCGAGGAGGCCATACCGTCGCTCACCCCTTGCAGGGAGGGCAGCCCCCGACCGGCGCCGGTTCCAATCCCTTCCCCAGTGCGACGTCCCGGCGCCCCGTAGATGAGGGGAGGATAGGGCATATACCACTCCGGAGCAGGGGCCCCCGCGGCGGCGAATTTCTTCACCCACTCTCCCTCCAGGCCGAAGGCGATGGCGTAAGGTAGATACTGGTCGAATATATCCTTGGCTTCCTCGAGATCCGTGTACCGCTCGATATTCTCCAGATACCGCTTGAAGGCTCGCCATTTCGCGGCAGCCATCGACCCTTCACCGGTCTTGCGAGGCATGAACTGCCCGAAGATCACCACGCCCAGGAAGGCTAGCCCCAGCCCGATGAAGGGCAAGATCACCAGGACGGTGATGTCGCTCAAAGCGGCCATGGCACAGAAGCCCAAAACCCCGGAGAGGACCATCCCCGCCACACCCAAGCCGGTGTAGATATTGCGCGTCCGTTCCGGGCTCTGGGTGAAGAAGCCCAGTTTCACCACTTCCTCATACAACTCTTTCTGCAACTTGGGGATGGCCTTGTAGAACTTGTTCTTCAGATCGGACAACTTCTTCTTGCTGCGGCGGCCGAAAATCTTCCCAATGAGGGTGTGCTCATACCCCCTTAGACCCTTCTCCTGGCCGGTCCGCTCGAAGGTGAAATCCCGGTGAGTGCCAATACCCAAGAAGCCTCTCTCCTCGATCTCCTGCATGCGTATGACGCCTCGTCGGGCCAGATCCACCATGGTGGCCACGATATCCTTCATATCGGCCCGCTCATCCAGAAGGGTGCCCACCGCACCGGCGGGAAGGTCGCTGGGTGGCTCTGCCAGGTAGTCGGCGGGCATCCGGATGGGGCGATCCCGTCCCCTGGTATACCAGAGGGTATAAAGCCCCAGGAAAGCGGCTAACGGTATGAAGACGCCCAGGCCGAGAGAGCCCAAGGTGGCCCAGGGGCGGATCGAGGCTCTACGATCCTCCGCTGCTTGCCAAGAGGGAGGGCTCCCCTCGACGATGCCATGAGGGAACTGCACCCTCACCTCCAACTCCTCACCGGGCCTTATATCCTGGGCCACGAAGATCACCGTCCTCGAGTCGCGGACGTCGATATCAGCGTCCCAAAAGTAAGCGGCCACGTTCTGTACCTCTTCTACCCCCTCCGGCAGATGGACGGTCACCGTGGAGGAGCGGACTACGAAATCCCGCTTGGAGAAGACCGCCTTCCACCAAAGTTGGTCGCCGCCTTCGTAGATGCGGAGGCCGCCTTGCACTAGGTAACTGAGGACATAGGTATGGGTAGAATCGTGGGTATAGGGGAAATAGACCTTTATCACGTAGTCGCCACCATCGTAATAGGTCTCATAGGTGTAAGGGTCCTCTCGACCAGGCACCGTTTTCTCGCCGTCGATCAAGACCTCTACCAGGCTTATATCCTCCAAGCGATCAGTGGGGATATTGCGGAAGATGAAATGGAAACTGCCCTCCGTATAGGTGAGTTCCCAGGTCTCGGTAACCAGGATATCGGAGTTCTTCTGCGCGGTGATATCCACGTCCAGCCGCTTCCAATAGAACTCCTTGTCCTGAGCCTGGACACCCCCTACTAGACCCAAAAACACGATGAGGATCAGCGCTACAGAGACCTTTCTATTCATCGCTTCTCTCCTCCTACCTGGGCTAAGAATCAAAAAACATTATACCCCAATTGGGGAGTCAAGGGCAAGAAGTCCTAACCTAATTGGACTCATGCCCTGGCTCTTTTTGCGAATAGAAGCAAAGCAGAGTGCTTCCATATTTTCTACGCTCTTGGAGTCCCAAGGTTTCAAGCCTCAACTCTTGATATTCCTTGGGATGCATCTGGGCGATAATCAAACCCCCTGGCTTCAGGATCTCCTGATGGCCGTCCAAAGCCCGCAAGGTCTCGGCCCACAGCCCTCGATACTGGGGCGGTGCTAGATATACGATATCAAAGGGGGCCTCTGCCCCCTTTCGCATAAAGCGAAAAACATCCTGGCGTATGACTCGGCCTCTATCCGTCAAGCCGGTGAGAGCAAGGTTCTCCTTGATCAACTCCACCGCCTTTCGAGCCTGGTCCACGAAGACGGCTCTTTCCGCTCCCCGACTGAGGGCCTCTATGCCCACGCTCCCCGTGCCAGCGAAAAGATCGAGGAAGTGTGCCCCCTCCAACCTAGGCCCCAAGGTGCCGAAAAGGGCTTCCTTCACCCGGTCAGTGATGGGGCGCGTAGCAGAGCCGGGCAGAGACTTCAGCCGTCTCCCCTTGGCTATTCCGGCGATAACCCGCACCTATGAAAGTTCCTCCAACTTCTCCAAGAGCCTCTCTTTCTCCTCCTCAAATCTCGCCACTTTCTCCCGCTCCCGCTCTTGCACATCCAGAGGAGCCTTAGCCCTGAAGTTCTCGTTGTCTAGGAGGGCCTTCGCCCTGGCGATTTCCTTATCCAGCCGTTCCATCTCTTTGCTCAACCGCTCTCGCTCCTTGCCTTTATCTATCTCCATCTCCAAAACGGTAGAAAACGGGCCGGTCACGATGGTGGGACCGTCAAGGGGCTCTGTTAGCGCGGGAACCCAATCTTGCTCCTCCACTCCGGCTAACCTCTCGAAGGTCGCTTTCTCTCCCATAAATATCTTATGAACATGGGTTGTCGCCGTATGCGTCACTGGCACGACTCGGGGCTCCAACCTCTCCTCGGCCTTCCAGTTGCGGATGGCCCGGATATGCTCCCAGAGGGTCTCCTGTGCTCGCTCCACCTCCTCGTCTATCGGCCCTACTTCCGGCCAAGGAGCGACCATTAGGCTCTCCCCCTCATGAGGAAGATGCTGCCATATCTCTTCGGTGACGAAGGGCATGAAAGGGTGCAAGAGCCGCAGAGTGCGCTCTAGGACATAGACTAAGATGTGGCGTGTCCTCTCCTTCGCTCTCTCGTCATCGCCGTAGAGGGCCACCTTGCTGGCCTCTATGTACCAATCGCAATATTCCCCCCAAAGGAACTCATATATCTGACGCCCCGCCTCCCCAAACTGATACCCTTCCATGAGGCGGTTCACCTCACCTATGAGACGGTTGTGCCGGCTGAGGATCCAACGATCGGGTGGGGTAAGGTCACCTTCCCAAGGATCACCTTCGGGCAAGTAGCACTCCTCAGGTAGATTGCTGGTCACGAAGCGAGCGGCGTTCCATATCTTGTTGGCGAAGTTACGGCTAGCCTCCACCTGCTGCATAGAGAGCCTCATATCGTTGCCCGGAGTGCTGCCGGTCATGAGGGTGAAGCGCAAGGCATCGGTGCCGTACTCGTCCATCACCTCCAAGGGGTCGATAACGTTGCCCTTGGAGCGGCTCATCTTCTCACCATGTTCATCCCTGACGAGGCCATGCAGATAGACGATATGGAAGGGGGTATCGCCCACGCACTCCAACCCCATCATGATCATCCGGGCCACCCAGAAGAAGAGGATATCATAGGCTGTCTCCATCACCGTCGTGGGGTAGAAATATCGCAGATCCTCGCTATCATCGGGCCAGCCCAAGGTGGAGAAGGGCCATAGCGCCGAGGAGAACCAAGTGTCCAGGATATCGGGGTCCTGGCGAAGGTTCATCCCCTGGCAACTTGTACACTCGCGAGGCCCATCGGTAGAGACGATGACCTCTTGACAATCGTTGCAGTACCAGACGGGGATGCGGTGTCCCCACCAGAGTTGCCGGGAGATACACCAGTCGCGGATATTCTCTAGCCAGTTGTAGTAGACCTTGGTGAACCGTTCAGGGATGATCTCTGTCCGCCCCTTACGCACCACATCCAAGGCTCGCTCGGCCAAGGGCTTTATCTTGATGAACCACTGCTCGGAGACGAGGGGTTCGATCATGGTATGGCAACGCTGACACCGCCCCGGCGCGTGAAGGTGATCTTCGACCTTGATCAACAATCCTTCCTTCTCCAAATCAGCCAACAACCGTTCCCTAGCCTCATACCGATCCAACCCGGCATAGGGGCCTGCCTCCTCGCTCATAGTGCCATCCGGGTTCATGGCGTTGACGATGGGCAGATTATGGCGCTGGCCGATTTCGTAGTCGTTGGGATCGTGGCCTGGGGTGACCTTCACGGCTCCAGTGCCGAATTCCATATCCACCGCTCGGTCAGCGATGATGGGAATCCTGCGACCCAAGAGGGGTAAGATAGCCCTCTTCCCCACCAACCGATTGTAGCGCTCATCATCAGGGTTGACGGCCACCGCCGTATCCCCCAGGATCGTCTCCGGCCGGGTTGTAGCCACCTCGATATATCCGCCCTTCCCTCGTCCCTCGGGATCCCTGCGGGAGGATCCTTTACGGACGGCCAGGGGGTAGCGCACCCAGTAGAGTTTGCCTCGCTCCTCCTCGTACTCCACCTCCAAGTCCGAGATAGCCGTCCCACAACGAGTGCACCAGTTGACGAGATACTCACCTCGATAGATCAAACCCTTCTCATAGAGGTGAACGAAGGTCGCTCGTACGGCCTTGGAGAGCATTGGGTCCATGGTGAAACGTTCCCTCATCCAGTCGCAGGAGGCCCCCAGCCGCCGGAGTTGCTGGTTTATGTAGCCGCCGTATCTCTCCTTCCAGGCCCAGCCCAACTTGACAAACCACTCCCTGCCCAGATCATGGCGGGCCAGCGGCCGACCATGCGAGGGCACCGGATATCCTATCTGTCTGAGGAGATCATCCAGTTCCCGCTTTTCCAACCCTCTCTCGATCACATTATGGGTAGCGATGCTAGCGTGGTCGCTGCCTGGCAGCCAGAGGGTGGGCTCGCCCCGCATCCGGTGCCAACGGATCATGATGTCTTGGACGGTCATAGTGAGGGCATGGCCGATATGCAGCTCCCCTGTGATATTGGAGGGTGGCATGGAGATGACGAAAGGCCTCCGCTCCCACTCGACGCGGGGGGTGAAATAACCCCTGCCCTCCCAAAACTCGTAGAGCCGCCCCTCAGTCGTTTTGGGATCGTAGGTCTTGGAGATCTTCTGCTTAGCCATTTGAACCTCCCTTCCCTCAGGACAGGTTGTCCGAAGGATCATCGGCCCCTGGCCTGTCATCCCTTCCCCCGGGATCCTGTAAGGATAAGGAAGACCCTGTCGGCCTGCCCCGGTACTTGTCAGGCCGGGGGTTCGGCCCGTCCTGGTACGACTTGGGCCAGGGGACAGGGCGGACCAGCCCGTCCTGGCATCAGCGGGCCAGGGGACAGGCTTCTATAAAAGCCCCTTCCATCTCCAGGACGGAAGGGGCCGCGGTACCACCTCGATTCCGGCTTAAACCGGCACTCTTCGCTATAACGGGCTCACCCGAGAGGACTTACTTGCCGTTCAGTCCTCCGGCTCCCAGGCGACCTTCAGCGGCTTTCGTTGCGGAGGGTTTTCAGCCCACGCCCTTCCTTCTCTGCCAACTCCAGTCCGCTTACTCCTCCTGTTCACCGCCTTTGCAGAACTTGGGCATATTTTAGCATAGTTACGCCGGCCCGTCAAGGTCAAGAGGGATCAACCCCGTGAGCACGCGGCTGGCCACTCACGGAGGGAAGAAAACGCAAAACGGACACAATATCTTGTGTCCCTTCTGGCAATTACTAGATATAGTGCTCAGATGCCGAGGCCCAGAATCGAACTGGGGACACCATGATTTTCAGTCATGTGCTCTACCAACTGAGCTACCTCGGCAAGTCACCCCCCACTCCTTTCCATATTTTATAGCACCCTTTCACCCTTGTCAAGATCAACGCTCTTTCCTTGATATGGGGTCTAGTCGATGGTAGAATCCTCTGGGGGTGATATCTATGGGTATCACTATCATCGGATTGGGTCCCGGCGACCCCTCCCTCATGACTTGTGAGGCGCGAGAACTGTTGGAGAAGGCCCAGGAGGTCTACCTTCGCACCAAGCGCCATCCTGCGGTCGATTCCTTGCCCCACCATCTTCAACTCCACTCCTTCGACCATCTCTATGAGAAAGTCGAGACCTTCGAGGAGATCTACGAGCGGATCGCCCAAGAGATCTTGAGGCTGGGAGACCGCCCAGAGGGGGTCCTCTACGCTGTCCCCGGCCATCCCCTAGTGGGAGAGGCATCGGTGCATCGCATCTTGGCCTTGGCGGGGGAGAAAGGGGTACCGGTGAGGATCGTGGCCGGGATCAGTTTCCTGGAGCCGATCTTCTCTCTACTGAAGGTCGATCCTCTCGCCGGCCTCCAGATCGGCGATGCGGTGACCTTAGCCTCTGACCTCCATCCCGGCTTCAACCCCGATATCCCAGCCCTCATCGGACAACTCTACAGCCGGACAGTGGCTGCCGACTTGAAACTCACCTTGATGAACCTCTACCCCGACGATCATCCGGTGATCCTCATTCAGGGAGCTGGTGGCCCCGAGGTGAAGAGACGCACCATCCTCCTCTATGAACTGGATCACCAAGAGGGGATCGATCATCTCACCTCTCTCTTCATCCCTCCCCTCTCCGCCCCAGGTTCCTTCTCCTTCTTGCAAGATATAGTGGCCCGGCTGCGGGCTCCCGATGGGTGTCCCTGGGATAGAGAACAGACCCCTCAAAGCCTGCGCCCCTTCCTCCTGGAAGAGACCTACGAGGCGTTAGAGGCCTTGGACTTGGAAGATACAGAGCGGCTTCGTGAGGAGTTGGGGGATCTCCTCCTGGAGGTCCTATTACAGGTTCAGATAGCGGCCGAGGGCGGGGAGTTCAAGATGCCCGATGTGCTGGGAGGCATCATCGCCAAACTGATACGGAGACACCCCCATGTCTTCGGGGAGGTGGAGGCCACCACCCCTGGTGAAGTGATCTCCCATTGGCAGGAGATAAAGAGAGAAGAAGGTCAGTTGGCCGAGGGCCCCTTCGCCGACCTGCCCCTTACCATGCCCGCCTTGGCCCGAGCCCAAAGGATACAGCAGGTGGCGCCGGCCAGGGGCTTGACCGTCGAGATGGACGAGGCGGAACTCCTGGCCAGGGTGAAAAAAGGGCTCGAAGAGTTGTCTCAATTGGCGAGGGAAGAGGCCGAAGAAGTTTGGGGCGGGCTCCTCTTCGACCTGGTGGCCTTGGCCAATCTAAAAGGGGTGGATGCCGAAAGCGCCTTGCGAAAGGCGGTGCGGGAACTAGAGAAGGGCCTACAAGGTTAAAAGGCTAAAAAGGCTATCTGGAAGCGGTATATTCATGGAGTATACTCCATAGCGGGCTGGGAATAGGGGCCCGCTTCGATTATATGCTCCTGTTCATCGGCCAGGTGGGTGGAGATGCCTTGTGCCTGGGCCCGGGCGGCGAGTTCGGGGGCCAGGCGATGCGCGATGAGGATGGGGAGGACGGGCTTATCCCGGTGTTCTTGCCAGTCGGGGGTCTGGGGCAGGAGTTGGGCCTGGTTCAGAAGGTGAGCCAGGTCTTTTTCGTTGGGTTGGCGCTTGACTTTTAGGATGTGCAGGGCGTTGGGGGTGATAATGACCGCATCGGCACGGGGGCGGTGTTTGGAGACATAGGCGATGGCCCGCCGGACAGCCTTACGAAAAGAGGCGCGAGTTGGGTGGGGGGACAGGCCCCGGCCTACCACGTGCCGGGACAAGCCCCGGCCTACCACGTGCCGGGACAAGTAGGCGAGGCCGTACTCCATCACCGCCTCACGAGGGATGGGGCCCACGCGGACAGAGCGGCGGAGCATTCCCTGGGGAGTGAAGACGCGGTGGTAGTCGTTGATGCAGGCCTGAAGCCAGCGGTGCCAGAAGGCGAAGCGATCATCGGTAAGCATAGGTGTCAACGGATTTTTCAGTGGCGTCAGATGTTCAGTGGCGTCAGATGTTTCCATCTGACGCTTCGATGTGTGAGTGGTCTGTCAGGAGGTAACTCCTGACAGCACAAAAGGGATAAACGGATTACAATGATAAGTATAGCACGGGTGTTCTAGATTGTCAAGCGGGGACTATGCAGAATAGAAGGTTTGTGCTATACTGGATTTGAGGTGATATGGAGAAGGCAGAGGCCAAGCGAGAGGTCGCTCGTCTAGTCAGCAAACTTGATAGCCTCACCAAGCCCGAATTCAAGAAGTACGATGAGGCAAACACCAAGAAAGACTTCATTGAGCCCTTATTCTCCGCGCTGGGCTGGGCGACTAAAGACCGCCGGGAGGTTACGGCGGAGGACAAAGTGTCCCGTCGCCGAGTAGATTACGCCTTCCGCATCGAGGGCATCCCCAAGTTTTTCTTGGAGGCCAAGCCCCTCAAAGCCGATTTGGACAACCCCAAGTACGCTTGGCAGGCCATCAACTACGCTTGGACAAAAGGGGTTACTTGGGCGGTGTTGACCGACTTTGAGGGGCTCAAGGTCTTCAACGCCCAATGGAAAGGGACCAACCTCCTATACAATCGCTTCTTAGACATCCCCTACACCGAATACCTAGAAAGGTTTGATGAACTTTGGCTCCTCTCTCGCCAATCCTTTGAGAAGGGCCTCCTAGATATAGAGGCTGAAAAGGTTGCAAAGAAGGCCAAAAGAGAGCCAGTTGGGAAACAACTCTTCGATGACCTAATCCTTTGGAGGCAGAGGCTGTACAGGCAACTTAGGGGGTGGAACAAGGAGTATTTTGAGGCCCAAATCGATGAGGCTGTCCAGCGCATCCTAGACCGGCTTATCTTCATCCGCACCGCCGAGGATCGGGAGTTGGAGGAACGGGTTCTGATCCCTGCGGTAAGGGAATGGCGGGAGAACGGGCGGCGAAAGGAGCTAGATGAGGCGCTGGTGCGCATCTTTCGCCAGTTCGACGAGAAATACGATAGCGAACTCTTTGAGGTAGGCCACTTCTGCGAGAAACTGGCTTGCGATTCTAGTACCTATGCTTCGGTCATCGAAGGGTTGTATGGGATGCGGGACGAGGTGCCCACCTATAACTTCGATGCCATCGACGTGGACGTTTTGGGCGGCATCTACGAGCAGTATCTCAGTTACCGCCAGGGCTTGCCGGAGGAGGTGGAGGAGGCCAAGCGGAGGAGGCGCAAGAAGCGAGGCATCTACTACACGCCCAAGTTCGTGGTGAAATATATCGTGGAGAACACCGTTGGCCGTCTGCTCCAAGAGCGAAGCCATGACGAGATAAGAAAACTGCGCATCCTCGACCCCGCCTGTGGTTCTGGCTCTTTCCTCATCGAGGCTTTTGACTGTCTGGACCGCTACCACCAGGAGGCGCGAGGCACAGCCCAGCGTAGCGATGAGAAGGCGGCGCGAGATGACTTCCTGGAGCGGCTGCGGATTCTTAAAGACAACATCTATGGCGTTGACCTAGACCCCCAGGCAGTGGAGATTGCACGGCTCAACTTGCTCCTGAAGACCCTATATCAAAGAGCCCTTCTGCCTAGACTAGAAAACAACATCCGCTGCGGCAACTCCCTCATCTCAGGTATGCCCATCGAGTTATCGCAATACTTTGGGGCCGACTGGGAGGCCAAGAGGCCCTTCAACTGGGAGGAGGAGTTCCCCAAGATAATGGAAGAAGGCGGCTTCGACGTAATCATCGGCAACCCGCCCTGGGGTGGTGAACTGACCGAACAAGACTTAGAGTACGCTAAGGTCTGCTATTGTGAGGTTTCTTCCGGTGGCATCGACACTTTCAAGCTCTTCCTTCAAAGAGGTGTCGAAAAGCTGAGGGGCGGTGGTTTGCTTGGCTATGTCATACCTAATACCTTTCTCACACAAACAACCTATCACGATCTTAGGAGATACCTCCTCAGACTGGAGATCTTAAACATCGTAAACCTCGGCGAGAATCTGTTCCCTGGTGCAACCAACCCGTGCTGTGCGATAATTGTGCGAAAATCCCCACCCAGCGGTGACTCGCGCGTCTGGTGTCTCGATTTAGCTTCCCTTCACACAAGCGAAGAAAAACAAGGGGCTCTTACTACCTCCAAGATTCCTCCCACCTCCGTGCGACAGTCCTATTACAATGAGACACCTTTCAACAACTTCTATCTACAAGATCAAAGCCAATTATTGGGTAGGTTGCGCAGGTTTTCAGAGTTGGGGGACGTTATCCACTTTCGCATCAAGGACGTAGGAATAAACTATAACCGAAGCTCCGTATCACGCAAGGTTTTCTATCGAGGCAAGCAAGAGAACCCAGAGGATCCCAACTTCATTAAGAGCGGACATATCGTCAGGTATGGATTGAAGTCTTCAGATCACTACTTGAGGGCCAACTACTCTGAATTGCTCGGGGAGGGAGAGAAAATATCCTTCAACGCCACTGTATTCACTTCGCCTCGCAAACTTGTTTTTAGACAAACGGCGGATTGTCCAATAGTTGCCTTGGACACCCATCAGTTGTATTTGGGTCGAAGCGTGATCGCCATTATTGAAACGCCGGAAGGAACCGAGGAGCCAGTAGAGTCTCTAGAGTTTTTGATGGGGCTGCTCAACTCTAGATTGATCCGCTGGTATTATCAAGACCTAACTAGAGAAGCTGGCAGGACGTTCGCCCAAGTTAAGGTAAGAAACATGAAGGCCCTCCCCATCCGTCGCATCGACTTTGATAACCCCGATGACGTGAAGATGCACGATGACCTCGTGGCCCTCGTAGAGCGGATGCTAGGCCTGCACAAGCGCTTGAAAGAGGCCAAAGGCGAAGAGAAGAAAAACCTGGAACGCCAGATCGCCCGCACCGACCGCAAGATCGACGACCTCGTCTACCAACTCTACGGCATCACCGAAGAAGACCGCAAAATCATAGAAGAGAAAACGTCGCCCTAAAGGGCGACGCTACACCAAGGGAAGCGGCATGAAAGAACAGATCATAGCGTACGGAGCAGCCCTTTTCCTCACGATCTCTTTCGCACGCTGGCGTGAACTCTTTATTATCGTTGGGGAAAAGTTCTTGGACTTCTTGCCTCGATGGATTGCCCGATTCCTCTACCCTATTGAAAACTTCAACAAAGACGTTCAGTTCTACACTAGGTCCCACGGCTCTGTTTTCTTTTCACTCGCAGATGTCCCCGAGTTGAGCATTTATCTTAATGTCGTTAATCACTCTCCTTTTGCAATTGATCTAGATGGCTTTGCAATAGACGTGTGGACGGACCCACCGCACGCAGGGCGTTTAGGCTCTTTCCAACACATCGAAAGAACGTCCATAAATCGCCACTCCACAGCGGAGGTTTTTGTGCGGGCATCTCTAACTGATGCACAAGTCCGTAAACTGCGAGAAGCAAAGGACAAGCAACTCACATTTAGCCTACATCTAACAGTAATGCTCGACAGCAAGTTGGGAAAGGCCAAAAATGAAAAAGTGCACCTCGAAGGACTGAGGGCTGAGATTAGCGGATAGATGCCACTCACACATTGAAGCGTCAGATGGAAACATCTGACGCCACTGAAGAGGCTTTGGGGGGCCTATTACTTCACACCCTCTCCCTCGGCGGATAGTATAGGCGCAATCAAGCGTTATCGAGCGTTCAAGAATGTCCTCATCGACATTGGCTACTCAGTGATCGACAAGGAAGTTAAAGTCATCGAAGACCCCCAAACGGACCAGAAGATTAAAAAGGCTAACCTGGACATCGAATTCGCTCTTCACGTGCTGACTTCAACGGAAGCCTGGGACGAAGCGATCTTCTTCACCGGCGACAGTGATTTCGCGTGCCTAATGTGGCATTTGCGAACGCATGGAAAAGAAGTTGTGGCTGTCTCCGCTCGTGGTTCAGTTTCGCGTGAAGTAAGGAACACCGCTAACAGATTTGTGGACCTTCATCGAGTCCGCCGATCGCTTGAAAGGAAAGAAAAAAGGGGAGCTAGTTAGTCAGGCGCTCCCCGTCTGTCTTACAGCCCCTTGTATGTGGTGGGGCTGGTTTTTCTACATATATTGTACCTCATAAAACCTCGTTTGTCAAGAGACAACGTTACCCAACGTTACTACTATATGGGCGGGGACCCTTCGGCAAACTCAGCGCCGGCAAGCCCCGCTCCTACTTGACAGTATAGAACATCTGTGCTATAATCCTTATTGGGATTTGGTCATTGGTCATTTGCCATTCCGCCAAGAGGTGGTTGTTTCCCATATTTTTTTATTCAACCACCCCCCCTGCGCCTAGAAGGGTATAGGCATACTTCGCCTGCCACTCACTTGTCCTGAGCAACGCGAAGGGCCTTTTCACCTTTCAAGTGCCCCAAAGAGAAAGGCCGGTCCTTGAAACCGGCCTCTGAGTCGGGGCGAGAGGATTTGAACCTCCGACCTCACGGACCCGAACCGTGCGCGCTAACCGGACTGCGCTACGCCCCGTACCTTTACAATATCCCAAGAATGGGTATAATTTCTAAGAGCCCCTATAGCTCAGTCCGGATAGAGCAGTGGTTTCCTAAACCATGTGTCGCAGGTTCGAGTCCTGCTAGGGGCACCTTCCGTTCCCCCGGCCTGGTACCCCGGCCTGGCGCGCCTTGGGGCAGGCGCCTTGGGGCAGGCACCGTCCTCGAGCGGGAAGGAGTAGGTCAGCACTCCGTAGTCTCGATAGACCTCGATCCGCTGCACCATCCTCCTGAGATACTTACGCCCTTCGATACCCCCTTGCGACAGCGCGTCGTGTAGCCCTCCTAAGTATGCCACGATTTGCTCTTTTGTCAAGTTCGGCACCTCAGGTTGGCCGGCCTCCAGCTGCGCCAAGCGACTGAGAACTTGAGCCTTCTCGTGCTGGCGCTCTTCTATCCTCTTGCTGATCTCCTCCCTCAGCCCTCCCACTTCCAGACCCTCGATGAGGTTCTGAATCTTCCTCTCCAGGGAACGCAGCTCCTTCTTCAGCCCCTTGATCGTCCTTTCGGCATCATCGGTCTCCTGGGAGAGGGCTGCGTTGGCCTCCTCCACCAACCGGGTGACGTGCTCCTCGGTCATCAATTCCTTCAGCTTCTCGATGATCGCACTCTCCAAGGCATGGGCCCCGGTCTTCTTAGCCTTGGGACAGGCTTCCGCTCCTCTGCGCTCCTTCGTGGAGCAGCGATAGAAGACCCAGCCCACCCTGCGACCCTCATGCCTGTCCACGCCGCCATTCATGGGGGCTTTGCAGTAGCCACAGTAGACCAGGCCTGAGAGCAGATAAGGACTGGCCCTCCGGCGGGGATGATCGTGAGGATCCTTCGCTTTTGGGCTCACCTTGCGCCTCCTAGATTGAACGATGTCCCAGGTCTCCTGATCGATCCTCGGAGTGTGGGCATTGGGCACCTCCAGCTCTCCACACTTCCGGATGCCGAGATACGTCTTGTTGGTCCACATGGTGCAGTAGCAGCCCATGTTCTTGAAGAGCCGCGTCTTTCTGTGGATCTCCCTGTCGCTGTGGCCTTCGCGTTTCATCTGCCAGGCCAGGCCCACCCTGTCCCAATACTCGGGATCTGGAACCCAGCGGCGGACCTTCCTCTTCCCGTCTCCCAGTTGGATTTCCAGCTCTTCGGCCTTGTAGCCCCGGGGAGGGAAACCCCCTGGGGCATAGCCAAGTTTCGCGATGGTATGGAGGCCCCGCTTGATCGCCTTGGCCTGGTCCTTCAACCGCTGGGCGTCCTTCCAGTGGATGAGGGATTCTATGATGTACTTCATGCCGCGATCTTCGACGGGGACGTCGTCGGTGGCCGAGATCACCTCGATGCCCAGCCTGCGGAGATCCGCCTTGAAAAAGTGGGCATCGTCCTCGTCTCTGGCGAAACGAGACCAGGAGAAGAGGATGATGGCGGCAGGCTTCGGCTCCACCTGGTGTGCCTGGTAGATCATCTCCTTGAAGTCGTCTCGCTTCACCACGTCACTGCCAGGTTTCGCCTCGTCAACGAACCAGTGGGTGATCACCAGGCCGTGCTCTTGAGCCCAGTTCTGCATGAACTCGCGCTGACTGACGATCGTGCCTCTCCCTTGCTGCTCCGGGCCCGAGACGCGCAGATAGGCCCAGACGGAGGAGCCTCGAGATAGTGGGGAGTCTTGGCTAGTCATCCTTTGCTGTCCATATGTTTGCTGCGCTTTGCTCCTTACCGGAGACGGCGTCGCAGATGATGGTGCGAAGGGTCATGGCCACACCCTCACATTCCTTCTCCCACTCTGGCACCGATTATGGCTCAGACGGCAAGTGAATACACACTCTGTCCCAAACCATAATACGAGTCATAGATGTGCTGATACACCAGATCACACTTCAATTGATACAGTTTCTGGGTGAAACATTGTGGCAGTTTATCTAGGATTTGCTCGATAGCCAACCTTACTCCTGCCCGGGATTGTTGACGCTTTCGCCAGTCCAGGACGAGTTTTTCCCGCTCGAGCGTTTCTAGCAGTTCACGGGCCACCTTCTTGACTTGTTGTCGCTCTTGCTCGCTCAGCCGCATGTCCGGCTTGGTCAATAGGTCGAAGATGGCCAGCTCTTCCTCGGAGAGTTGCTCGGCGATGCTCCGCTGTTCTTCCTCGTCAAGGCTCTGTGCAAAGGCAATTAGCTGTTTGAAAAACTCTTCAACGTTCATGCTTCCTGCGTTGTACTCATCGATCATCTTCTGGAACTGTTCCAGATAATCCATTCGCGTGCGGTTGAGGCGAACCATCCTCTTGAGCTTACGCATGATGGTTCCCTTGAGTGTTTCTGTTTCTATGTGCTTTCGACTTCGCTCGAACTTGGCCCTCAGTGCCTCGAAATCGATCTTACTCAGATCGACGAGATGCTCCGTGCCGTATGGGTCTGTCTCAATCACATATCCCTGGGCAGCAATGGACTCATCGAGGAGCTTGTCCACCTCCCTCATGACCTCGGAGATGTCGGGAGGGGGCGTCAGGGAGCGCATCTTCCGGGCGATCACCTCGAGGAGAATGCATGTCGGGGCCAGCTCGTTCGCTTGCGGGTCGGGCAGAATCGCCTTATATAGCTTGCTGACATTGCCGGCCAGTAAGAGGTAGCGCTCCCTGGACTGGTCGTTTACCAGAATTGCATCGACCGCATCATCCAGCAGTTTGACCCGTTCGAACCCCTCGGCGGCTTGGATTGCTTCCAGCTCGACCCCGTGTTCGATGCAGAATGTAGTGGCCTCGGTGACGGCCTGCTTCAATTCATCTACCAAGGCTGACTTGTCCTGGATAGGAGTGTCCCCGGGCTTGACTCCTCCTCCAGAATCGGAGCCGTAGATTGCCAGGCTCTGTGCAGGTCGCGGAAGACGCCGACGTAGTCAACGATCAGGCCGTTGACCTTGTCACCGAAAACGCGGTTGGCCCGCGCGATGGTCTGCATCAGCGTGTGATTCCGCATTGGCTTATCGAGGTAGATCGTGGAGCAGCAGGGAACATCGAAGCCGGTCATCCACATGGCGCAAACGAAGACTATACGGAAAGGATCGAGCGGATCTTTGAACTTCGTGTCCAGGTCCTCATTCAACATGCGCCTGCGGTGTGGAGCAATGTCCAACCCCTTCTTGCGCATCTCCTCCACCTCGTTCTGCGACTGGGAGACCACCACCGCCATGTCGGTTTCCTCCATGTAACGGATCTTGGTTTGGATCCCAGAGCGTCGCTCTTCGCGGGCGCTCGCTAGATCCTCGCGCAAACCGTCGAGGTACCGGTTCCAGTACTTCTGGACCTTATCATACATCCGGACCGCCGTTGCCCTGTCGACGCAGACCACCATGGCCTTGCCCTGGAAGCCGCGACCCATGAAGTGCTCGACGATGTCCTCAGCGACGGTCTCCAGACGGTCCTCTCGGGTAATGAGGTGGTACTCCCTAGCGAACTCCCGTTCCAGCTTCTTCTCCTGCTCCTCGTCCAGCTCGGCCTCCTCCAGTAGCCGCTCCATGTCCTCGTTGAGGTCCTCGTTACTCAGCCGCAGCTCGGGAATGCGGTTGTCGTAGTAGAGGCGGACTGTGGCCCCATCATCCACGGACTGCTTAAAGTTATAGATGCTCACGTAGTCGCCAAAGACCTGCCGGGTCTTTTCCTCTCCCACGATCAGCGGCGTGCCGGTAAACGCGATGAACGACGCATTGGGTAAAGCAGTGCGCATGTTGAGCGCCAGCGTATCGTACTGCGTGCGGTGCGCCTCGTCGGTCATCACGATGATGTCGGGGCGGTCCGAAAGCGTCGGGTGCCGCTCACCCTTCTCTGTGCGGAACTTGTGGATGAGCGTGAAGACGTAGCGGTGGTCCTCGCGGAGCAACCGGCGCAGGTGGGCAGAGCTTCTCGCTTGCGCTTTCTGCTCCGTGACCACCCCGCTACTGACGAAGTTCTTGTAGATCTGATCATCCTGTAGGATTGACCCCAACATCCAGACCCAAGAGAGCCCCTGGCCCAAAGCGTGCCCCTGGCCTGCCACGTGCCAGGGCAGGCAGGACAGGCGAGCCCTTTCCCCTTGTAGTCCAAGGTGGGGACAGGTACCAGTCCCTGGACGAGGCCATGGCTGCTGGCCTTCCCATCCTGGGGAAGATCATCGCCGACTTGGCCCGCAGGGACTGGCGGCCGGCGCCGGTACTTGCCAACCCGCGGAGTCAGGCAGAGACCATAGACGATGGGCAGGAGGAGGAAGGTGTTGGAATTCTCTCTGGAACTGATGGAAGACCAATACTTCCAGTCCCCGGAGGCGATGGAGAGCTCTGAGTGCCTAGTCAGGAGTGTTAGAGAGCAATTGGTGACCGGGAAATGCTTAGACCTGGCGGAGTTGCCGGCCTAGATGGACGAGCGGAAAGAGGCAGCCCTCGTCCGTTTTGGCAGCCTGCCCCAAGGCGCCTGCCCCAAGGCGCGCCAGGCCGGGGTACCAGGCCGGGGGAGAAATTGAAGAGGTGATGGAGAGCCATCAAGAAGGACTGGCTCGGCGGGCAGAAGAAGCCCAGAGATACGTGGAGGAGCACCATACCGAGGAGGAGATTGCCGGAAGGGAGTCGGAGATCGGCTGAGAGCGGAGTGACTATCGTGAGTGGCTTATCAAGCTACACGGTAAGTTGTTGATCCCCTCGACGGTCCGGGGACAGATGAGATAACCGGAAAGAAGATGAGCATGTGGTCAGCCAACGATCTGACCAACCTGTAGGAAAATATCTCATCTATCCAAGGCGAAGAGATACCCGATACCATCCTAGTGACCACTGCCGAAACTGGCCAAAGGGCGACGGCAAGAGCTAGGGAGATCTTCTCAGCGTTCATGGTCGTACCCTGCCTTGGGGAGGAACAGCCTTCAGAAAGCGAGAGGCCCGGCCGGATCAGGGCCGAGCCTCTCATAGAAACCAGGTACAGTTTGGGCTCTGGTTTAGCACTAGACGGGGAGATCGGCAAGTGATAGTGGATCCGATGGTAGGACTGGCTTTTCAAGGGGGATTTTTGTGCCCAAACAAGGCAAGACAACGAAGAAGTTCCCCGGCTTCCGCAAGCCGACCTACACGATGGTCCCAGATGAGCTCTTCGACGAGCTCCTCGCTGACCTGACAGGATCGGAGCTCAAGGTATTGCTCTACATCACCCGCCGTACCTTCGGCTTCAAAAAAGAAAGCGACAACATCTCCCTTAACCAGATGCTCTCGGGCATCCGCACCAAAGACGGCCGGATCCTGGATCGGGGAACGGGTCTTGCCAAGTCCACTTTGGTTTCCGCCCTCAAAAGCCTGGTAGCCAAGAACATCGTCATGGCTGAGAAGCGCAAGAGCGCCAGGCGCGGCTACCAGCCCACCAACTACCGCCTCAACATCATCACCCCTAGTTCGAAAATCGAACAAGCCTTGTCCGAAAATTCTACCAAGCCCTTGGGTAAAAATCGTACATACAACAAACAGTTATACAAGATACAGATAACAACAATAATGTTGTTGCTCTCCTGATAAATAGGGGAATAACCAACCGCACCGCCGGCAGGCTGGCCAGAGAATACCCCGAGGCCCTGATCAGGGAGAAGATCGAACTTCTTGACTACTTGCAGGAGACCCAAAGCCCGTTGGTGAGAAAAAACCCAGCTGGCTACCTCAGGCGCGCGATCGAGGAAGACTACAAGCCCCCTAAAGGCTTCAAGACCAAAGCTGAGAGCGAAGCGGAGGCCCGAGAGCTGGAGAAGGCTCAAGACCGGGCTGAACGCGCCCGGAAGGCCCATCGCGAGAAGACTGACCGACGACGTCAGGCCTTAAAGAAATACGGCACTAGCGAGAGGGTGATCTCTTTGTGGCGGGAAGCCCAGCAGAGCCTCCAGGCAAGGCTCACCAAGGCCACCTATGAGACCTACCTCAAAGGCGCCACCCTGCTTAGCTTCGACGACAGCGTGGCAGTCTTAGGGGTCCCTAACCAGTTTGCCCAGGAGTGGATTGAGGGCCGGCTTGCCAAGATAATCACGCGGGTGCTGGAGGATATCTTCAAAGAACCGCTTGATCTGAGGGTGGAAGTCTACTAACAACTCTGCATAGTGTGGTGACCATCCCTTCGGGGAAGTATCACCCTGAAAACCGTAACAGGCCCCTCTTGGAAAGAAGGTGGAAAGTGACCAGTAAGGAGAAAAAGGGCGAGGGAGGTAGGGTTTTCAAGCGGAAGTGTGAAGGCTGAATAGCGGCTACTGGTAGGCTAGAAGGCCGCCTTATCGAAGCGGGTCAAAGCACTGTCACCTTGGCGACCCAGGTGCTAGACTTCTCGGGTATTCGGGGGGAGAAGCGGAAGTTTGCCCAGGAGATGATTGGGAGGGGAGACCAAGAAGCCGAGAGGACTACTATCTTGTTGCTGGCTATGCAGATGAAGCGGCAGGCAAAATGGCGTTGGACTACGCTCGGACTGGCGGTCGCAACTCCGCTTGTGGCTATTGTCTCTCCAACTCTCTCTCCAATCAAGTGAGGAGGGCCTTTGGGGCGGTGAGGTCTGCGAAAGCAGCTCTCTCTTTTCTGGCTCCTTTTACCTTTCGCATGACTCCTGTTCATTGAAAAGTGAGAGCGCGATTCAGTCCTGACGAGGAAGCACACGGCAATTCACACCACTTGACAAGACGCCAACCTTCCCCGGGACTTATCACTGTTTGGTCCGCTATCAAGGGGCACCCCTGTGCTCAGCAATTGTGCTTCACGACGGCAGGCTCAAGCCTTTCCGGATGATTTCGAAGAGATCTTTCCGCCGTTGATACGCATCCTTTGCCAACCTTACTTCATCGGGCGATAGATCACGGAGAAAGCGATAGCCCTCCATACAGCGTGCAATGACGGTTTCGGTCTCAGGTCGGCGATCCCTGCGAATCAACCGTGTTAGGTCACCCCATTCGTAACGGCCCGACCGGAGGTTGCCGAAGAACCGATCAGGGTCGAAGGAGTCTCCCACCAACCAGCATTTGAGGACAGCCAGAGTCCGTACTAGGTCGCGATCGAAGGGTATCTCCTGAAACTGGAACAGATCGTAGACATCTCGCGCCGTGCTCCGTTGATACGAAGCCCTGATCTTCTCGGCAACGATTTCCTCGAAGTGCAAGGTGGTGACCGACGGCGGCTCGATCTCCAAGTGCTTAAAATAGGCGTCAACGATCAGGGGCAGGGTCTGTATCCCTAGGACGGGCTCCTCTCGCAGGCTGACATCAAAGGCAAACTGTGCCGATGGGTTCCACGCGTGGAAGTAGCTTACCCTGGCCCCACAAGCCTGGCGATCCTCGCGGACGTAGAAGTCTTGGGTCCTAACCGAAAAGGTGATGCCGTAATACGTCTTTCCATCGAAGAGGCCGGCGATGGCCAGGATCAGATCTTCGGGGTCGGAGATCTCCGGGGCGGTGAAGTCCAGATCCTCCGAGAACCGGCCAACCCGCCCCAGGAAAACCTTGCGCACGCAGGTCCCCCCTTTGAAGATCAACCGCTGCAGCAACCCCCCATCGGCCAGGATGCGCAGAACGTAGGTCAGGACCACATCCCGCTCGGCCACAGGAAGGATCGCCCCAGAGCCCCTGGCAAATAGATCGACGAACTTCTGCTGCAGCACCCTAAACGATCCTTATCTCACTCCAAAGCTGCTGCGCCGGGACGTTCACCACCACCTGCCATTTGGACTCATACTCCCCGCCGGTTCCCCACCGGCTGATCGGCCCCAGGTAGGTCTTGGACTTGCCGATGGACACCAGTAAATTCGCCGCAAGCTCCTGTGGCAGGGGGCCGGTCAGGGTCTCCAGCAGGTACCCCAGCCGCTGTATGAGGGCATGGGACCCCATCCGCAGCGCGTAATTGGCCAACTTCTCCAAGTCAACCTTGCTCCGGGCGGAGTGCACCACACGAGCAACCTCTACGATCCCTCCAGCATAGCTCATCTTATCCAGGGAATCCATCACCGCCTTCTCTGGCTCGGCCATCATCACCTCGGTGGAATAGACCTTGGTCTCATGGTAGCCGAAGAACTTGGAGGGTGAAAGAGCAACGAACCGGTATTCCACGCCTCGGATCTCGATAGGGCGCTTCGGATGGGTGGTGGCGATGTAGACCGTGGCCGGCACTTGAGGGGTGAAACCATAGAAGTGGTTGGCCGTGGCGTAAGAGTAGTAATAGGGGGCGACGAGCATGCTCCCTGCCAGAAGAGGGTTCATATCCGGGACTGCCTCGCTGCCTCGACTGGCGGGGATAAACTGATACTTTCCCGGCTCCAGCCGGTCCAGCCACCGCTTCTTCTCCAACTGGTGAGCCAGCTTGCGGGCGTGGGCATAGGAGCAGCCCAGGATGTCCATCACATCCTGCAGGGTGACCAGCTTCTGCTCCCTCCACTCGAGCTCCATGACCAGCCTGGACTCCAAATTAGACAACGTTCGGGACACCATTTTTGACCACCTTGGTTGTTTGTCTTAAATTGAGTTACTATTTCAGTAACATTATGCAATGTGCTTAACAAATTATATCGCCAGCTCGCTCTGTTTGCAAGCCCGCAAGGCAAGGGGTTCTGCTCACCAGTCAACGCCTGACTCACCTTGCGTAAGTGTTGCTCCCTAGGCTGCCCTCCCCTGGCCTGCCATCCCTAGCCTGCCCTGCCTGTCCTGGCGCTTGGCAGGCCAGGGGCACGTGGCAGGCCAGGGACTCTGTCGGGTCCGGCCCAGTCCTGGCGAAAGTGGGCCAGGGGACGGGGCGTGCCAGGGTAGACAGGGAGGCGAGAAGACTCTCCCATAGCTCCTTCGCGAAGCGCCGGATCTCCTGGAGTAGAATGTCCTCTACATGATTCAGACCTAGCGCTTCTCGTGGTAAACCTATCTTGAGGGTCTTTTCTCCTTCCAGGATCCCGTAAGGAGACTCTCAGCATTTAGGCCCACCTCCATTTCTAGTGGTGCCTTGTACAGGGTGAGCCTATTGCTTTTCCCCTCTCTGTCAGGTCCTAATAGTGGCACGCATCCGGAAGGCCAAGGGAGGAGGCTTGTCCATCCAAAGAGGCACCAGGCCTTCTCGACCTGCTAAGATTCTAGGAACAAGGAAAGCCCTCCATGTAGAGGGCTTGAACACATCTCAGATGCATAAACAGGTATCCCCACCCAATTTTCGCGCCTCTAGGGGCTTCAGAGAGGCTCAAGCGTGGTCAGGAAAGCGTCCTATCAGCTTGCTCAGGGTTTTGCTGCCCCTCCGCTTCGCTCAGGGGCTGCTCAGAACAACCCTGCCACCTCTGGCGGCCAACTCCCCCTTCTGGGCAGAGATGACGGATGGTCTCATCTTGGCGCGCTCCCAACGGCCCCAGCGTTGGGGAAGCCGCGAAAGGCGTATTAGGCACTGTGTCCCCGCTCTCTTATCGCGCTGTGCATGGGTGCGGCCACCTGAGACATCATCTTCTTAAGACTCCATAAACGATCGATTTTACGACTGCAACAGCACTACCCGATGTAGGCCCTGTGAAAATTGAAGCCTCCCTAGTTATTGCCACCTCCCTGCTTCGTTCCCAATAGGGTTGATAGCTGTCCTTCAGCTTTAAGGCGCGATAAGCCATGTAGTCCTCAAGTGTGTTGGAGGTGTAAATGTGCTTGTAGATTGTGTCCACTTTCTCGCAGAGTGTAGTTGCCCTGGTTTCTGAGGCATCCAGGATTGTGACCAGCGGACCGTCTTGATCGGCGTATGATTTCAGGTCAAATCTGGTCAGGATGTCCCCGATGCGGAAGTCCTGCTGAATGAAGATAGTGCCTTTCTGAGCATCCACCAAGGTCGGAACATAGCTGTAGTGTGTGGCATGGTGACGGATATCCAGTGGCTTGTCACACTCGTCCAACATTGGGCCTAAGGTGGCGTAATCCGGGTGGCTATTGTTCTTAAGCCAACGCTTCACATCTGAGGGATTCAGGCCGGTCAGCACCTTCTGCTTGCGCTTTGTTACTGGCTTATAGTGTTTGCGATCCAGCAGGGTAAACAGTTGATTCGCGAGTGCGCACACAGCCTGGTACAGGTCAGCGTGGAGCGCGTCGAAAGCTTCTTTGGCTTCGAACATCCGTAATTCAAAGGTATGGCTCGGGGGTGAGGCAGGAACAAGGAGTTCCCGCATTTGCTCTAGTTGATGAAACGCGCCTGCCAACTTCACATATACGGTATAGAGTAGAATCTGAAGATAAGCGAACTCTTTCTGCTGCTCCTTACTAGGGGGTGCTCCAGAGAGGGTTGCCAAATTGTCTACATTGAAGGCTGCCGCCAATTCTCGCAGTCCCCACCAGTAGTCGATAACAGCAATATCTTTGTATTTCTCCTCTTCATCTTGCCCATGGCACAGATGGCGATCGATAGTTGCCGGTTTTGACATTAGATTTCTCCTATAGGATTCGATCGACGATAATAACGGCCGAAATGGGATCCAACCGCGCCATATGCGGACTCACCCGAATGATGCCAGAAGAGACTGCGCCTGTCAACCGTTACTACCGGCCGGTTCTTCGTCAAGCCACCGTTAGGCGAAGAAAACGCCCGCGCGCGGCCACTTTTCCTACCACTAAACATCGTCAAATTGGTAGTTTCACGAGCGTATTCTCGGCATACTACAAGAGGCTAGCCGCCCGAAATCGAGCCCTAGCTCATCACGAGCGATCTTTTCCTCAAAGACACCTTGGAGTCTTACAAAGCAATCTACGTGACCACCGAGGGGATGCCAGAAGAAAAGAGCAAATGCTGAGATTGAGAAGGGAGATGGATATGCATAGCCATGATCGATGTATCTTTTCAGGAGAGAATCATCACAGGCCTTGGAATGGACTGAGCCTCCAGAATCTAATGGTGGATTCCTGGGTCCGCGCAGGATGGAGAGGATCACTAGACGGGCGGACGGTTGCCAGTCAAGGAAAGGAGGGGTGTAGTGAGTGTGAGTGCTAGTTAGATACTATAAGTCTCAGCCCTGCTGGGGCTTCTCATTACCGATTGTGTGCAAGGTAGGCATCGCCTCTTGCCTCCTCCCGAAGCATCATACGAACTTTACGCCGTAAAACCTCCACAGTGTTGAAGTCTGACAGAGCAACCTACATGACCACCGACTGGATTCCACAAGAAGAGATGAGGCGCTTAGGTTGACAAGGGAAATGGGTATCTATAGCCATCACCAGTGTATCTTCCCGGGAGAGAATCATTAGGGGTCTTGTAATGTACTGGGCTTCCAGGGTCCACCGCTGCGTTCTAGAGTCGATACAGGGCGAGGAGGATAACTGAGGGGCGGGAACCGTCAGAGGTCAAGGAAAGGAGAGCTTTAGTGTGTGTGAGTGCTAGTTAGATACTATAACATCCACCCCTGCCGAGGCTGGTCACTACCCATCTTCTGCGAAGTGGCTATCCGTCCCCCCTGACTCCCAAACCCCCATTCGAGTTTTACGGCGTAAAACTCGTCACAGTGTCTCCCTGGCCGGTACGCAGAGGACCTAAGAGATTTACGGCGTAAATCTATTGATCGTGCCGTCACCTCTGCTCTCTTCACCACGATGCCCAAGAGCTCACTAGCCCCAATCGGACTCGCCCACGCCTATCAATCGGGCTGTGCCTCTGACTGAATCCCTTGACAGATTAGCACATCTGTGCTATACTATTGGTAGTCTATGTGAATGGGTTTTTCTGCGGCTCCCAAGAAAAGCTGCATAACAGGAGGGAAGGCCCAACAGATTGTTTCCCTTCTGAGGGTTCTCATCGGTCCGGAAGATACCAATCCGGTGGAGCTCAGCTCCCGATGGAATCCCAAGGATCGATCGCTATTAGCTAGTTCACGAGCGAGGCGACGATCCAAGACAGAAGCTCAAGGTAAGCGCCCAGAAGGCTGAATGAGCTCAGCTCCCCTGAGTGACTGTCAAGGGCCGAATAGTCTGGAGGAAACCGCCTATAGACTGAACAGGTTACCGAAAAGTCTCGCTATAACTGAATTGAGAGAATACCTTCCCCGAGGCATCGCTTCCCAAGAGAGGCGCAACTGCATCGGGCAAGGGTGTTTGTGTACGCATTGCTCGACTGAAAGCCCCTTCGAGGCGGGATCTTCCCCCTTCACGGGGCTTTCTCCATTTCACGGGAGAAGGAGGTGATGCAAGGAAGTGAACCCTGGCGCCTGTTCCGGTGTGAAGACCATCCAATCAAACAGGAGGTGAATATGTCAGACCTGCTAGTCGAACGAAACGGCAAGCTCGTGGGAAGGGGTCTCAAATCGCTTGCCGAAGTGCTATCTCTTCCCGAAAGAGACACAGGCCATGAGACCGACGAGATGGCTCTTGACCTGCTGGAGGCCCTGAGTGGAGAAAGAGTCAAACCTCACCCTAATGGCCCTCTGGCAGCGCTCCAAGAGGAGATCGCCCGAGCCTCTGCCCATCGAACCGAGGCGCAGTCCCTCGTCCAGGAGCTCGTAGAGATCAGAGAGCTTCAACGATCAGCAGAGGCCGAGCTGCAGCAGGCAGCCGCCAACCTGGCGGAAGCGATTGAGCCCCTTCAGGAGATGGTGGCGCAGGGAGAGGTACTCCTCTCCTACGGGGTCCAACAGGACACAATTTACGTCGTAAAACTTGAGATAGAGGAGGTGGAGGAGGAGCACCAAGCGACCTATGCTGCGATACATGAGAGGCTCGCTCAGCTATCCCAGAGGATCGAGGACATCGAGAGCCTGCCCCACATGCAGGCCTATCTCAAAGGGAAGGAGGAAGAAGAAGCGATGACGAAACAAAGGGCCGAAGCGAAGGCCAAACGCAAACGACTGCGTACCCTCCTGGGTAAGGCAGAAGAGGAGACAAAAGCGGGGAAAACGGAATCCGCCGCGGAGTTGATTTCGACTGTCCTCTCCGAGGCGGATCCACACTCTGACGAGGCCGAAACGGCCCGTCAGCTCGATACTATTTTAGCACAAAAGTTCCAAGCTGTCAAGGAGCGGGAACCGGTCATCGCTGAGCGGGAGGCGAGGAAAGCCTTTTCAATCTGGCTCCGACGGGAGGTCAACTCAAACCTTGAGCAAGGCGACCTGGTTTTGACACTGGCTCTCAGACGGGCGGTCCATTTCCGTCCAACCGGGGAGACCAAGAAGCCTGATCGCATTTCTGCCACCGTGGTCTCATCGGTGGGGGTTGACCTGGAGCCTGGCACCTCTCTCTATCTAACCCGTCTGGTCGATGGTCCCAAGCCCGTCTATCGCATCTCGCCACCAAGAGGGGGGAAGAACCTGATCGGAAGGGAGTGGGTCTGGGAGGGGGACCCGGAAAAGGGGCAAAGGCCTCCTTCGGCACCCCTCGAAAGACAAGCAGCGAGACTCCAGGTCCGTGAAACTCGGCCTTCGTATCCCGTCGACCCTATCGTGATCTGCACCCTCGCCCCTGCTGACGGTGACCTAGAAGAGACCCTCTTCGGCCGCTATTGGAGCTATGCTATCAGCGAAGCTCTAAGACAGGTCGGCTACCCTGTGGCCGATGACCACCCCCTCGTCCCCGAGGATGGGAAAGCCTGCCTCTGGGGGACATACTGCGACGGAGACGTCACCGCGCTTGAACTCTTCACGGAGGCGGTCCCTCATGGTTTGACCATAGAGTCCCGCATTCGCCGAAGGGATCCCGATATCCGCCTTCGTGCGAGAACGGCCCACATTCAGAAACAGCTCCGGTCGCAAGTCCCTAACCTCTTCCCCGCCCAAGACCAGTAAACTCTTACATCCCCTCATCGGCTATCCGCTTTTCGGCCCCGGGGCCTGCGGGCCCCGGGGGCACACAGTGTGTCCATTTACTCTCAAACCGCGGCCCAAGCGGCAACTGGGGGCTCTTTGTCCCTGCTGCCCTTGAGCAGCCAGAAAGGAGGAACCATTAGGGGAAGAAGGATCGTCATACGCACCCGCTTGGTCCTGGCGATCATCCTGGCCGTGACGCTCTACATCTCCCTGCGCTGGGTGGCCTTCACCTTCGAGGCGGAGATAGAGAGAATGATGGTGAGGATCGAATACCAGCGGGTGGAGAAAGGAATAGGTAAGCCACCTGAGCTCATAAGGCCATAAGGGACTCCACACACGCACCAAGGGTCACCATAGACAACAGCCTTGACACCAGAGTAGTTCTAGGTTATACTATGTCTGGCGTGGTAGGCCTATACAGATATGGTATTACAAAGGAGGTATTGGTATGGCTGAAAAGACTAGAATCGTGAAGGTTTCCTCCAAAGGATGGGTGGTCATTCCTAAAGAGATGCGAGATCGAAAACAGATCAAGCCAGGGAATAAGGTACTCGTTAAGGAGACCGAGGCAGGGGTAACCATCCTCCCCCTCCCAGAGGACCCTATCCGCGCTGCTTGTGGATTCCTCCGGGGGGAAGGCTCCCTGGTGGAAGCCCTCCTCCGAGAGCGGGCTAAGGAACGGGAACGCGAGGAGAAGATGATCCGTCGCCTCCGGGGTGAAGAAGAATGATGCATGTTTTGGACAGCTCTGCACTCTTGGCCCTTTTCCAAAGGGAGGAAGGCTACGACGTCATGGAAAGTCTCCTCAGCTCAGCCCAAAGAGGTGAGACCGAGCTCATCATGAGCGAGATCAACTACGGGGAGGTGTTATACATCTCCGGCTTGTACCGAGGAAAAGAGAGGATGAGGGAAGTTAAGCACTTGATCGACATGCTGCCTTTACGTCTGCTTCCCGTGAATCGTGAGGCTATAGAGAGGGCTGTGGAGATCAAGGTCGACAACCCCATCGCCTATGGAGACGCCTTTGCGGCGGCCCTCGCCCTTGAGCAAGGGGCCATCTTGGTGACCAAGGACAGAGAGATGGAAGCCGTGAGCGACCGCATAGAGATGCTCTGGATATAGAGCACAACTAGCGATAGACCAAAGCAACAGATAGAGGCCTCGAGTGGATATCCACCGGGGCCTCTTCGCATTCCTCAAGGCCATCAGAGAAGGAGAGGAGATGAGATGAATAGGATTGTCTTGACCATCACCCGAGAGGAGAAGGTCTGTCTCGATTTGACTTCCAAGAAGAAGCAGACGGTAGACGAAAGAGCCCTCTCCCAGATGGGGTTCACCAGGGAGGAGGTCGCTCTTGCGAAACTCTTCTACGGAAGGGCCACCCCTGGCGGCGTGACAGATGCGGTGAGGTATGCGGTGTGGGCGCTCAGGAACCTTCCGCGCGCCGACGAGAACGGGATAATCACCCCTGCAACCTACTACGAGGCTACCCGGGGAGGGCTACGGATGGAAGGGAATAGGCTGGCCCACTGGGCCCGAGCCGCCTTCCGCGCCCATGAAAGAGAAGGAAATCCTGCTCAGCCTGCCCTCTTCGGGATCCTGCGAAAGGCCCTCGCCTGGTGCGCCTGTTTCGAGGAGGAGAACCCGCCTGAGGAGTGGCCCCACGAGCGGATCGAAGAGCTCCTTCCCAGAAAGAGGCAGCGCAGGAGTGTCACAACACACACCTCACACACTCCAACAGGACGCGTCACGGTGGAAATTTCCCCAGAGGAGCCAAGGCCCGAGATCCGAGCGGCAGGAAACCAACTCTCCCTCTCCTCGGAATAGGCCCATAGGAGAAGCAAAGATGAATAGTATAGCAGTATCGCCGGAGATAGTAGGACCTCTATCCTGGGAGGGGCTAGAAGCCCACTGCCTGGGATATGTCCTGGACAACGAATCGTACGGACAGCTGATCTACCTCAGCCTGGTTGGCTTCCGCACAGCAGTACGCGGTATCTGGGCCGCCTTGATGGGTAACAGGTGGTTACAGGTGGATGGGCGATCGATCAATCGAGCACCCGTCAAGTACCAGCGCATAACAACTCGCCTGCCCAAACAGGGCCTGGACCACCTGGTGTTGATCCACCCCCAGGCCACACTGAAGTTTATGGAGCCAGGCGAGCCCTTCTACCTGCTCTCCGAGACGGACCAGCCACCCTTGGTTCGCTTCCTGGCAATGCTCGACAGAGCCACCCGGACGCCCGTCTTGCCAGACTGGGCTCGGGTTCTCTGCCAGCAAGGACTGGAGCGAGAATTGATCGAGCCGCTCGAGGCCAGTCGCGGCACACACGCGTGGAAGGTAGAAGCCAACGATGAGGCGTGGCTGGAGCTGGTGCGAGACGACCTAGTGAGGAGGAAACTGCCAACATGAGCAGACTGGCGTCGATCGAAAAGGCGGGGTTCTATCCCACCCCGCCTTCTGTTTTCGAGCGGATCGCCGGGCACGTCTGCCCTTCAACACACGGCGGACGCCTATTGGATCCATGTAGCGGCGACGGTAAACCTGCTGCGTACCTTGCTAGAAGTTGGAACCTGCAACCCTATGGCATCGAGATCGATGGAAAGAGAGCCAACCAGAGTGCCCGGATACTCAAGAGGGTGCTCCACTCCGACTACGCCAAGGTTAGAGCGCCTCACGGCTCCTTCCAGGTCCTCTACCTGAACCCACCCTACTCGTATGACGAAGGCAAATTCAAGCGGGTCGAGTACAAGTTCCTCCGCCAGACGACGAAGTGGCTCCAGCCGGGAGGGCTCCTGATCTACCTCGTCCCCCAGCACCGATTGGATACGAGGGTATGTAAGTTCCTCGCCACTCACTACGAACGGATAGCCGTCTACCGCTTCCCCGATCCGGAGTATGCATCCTTTCGGCAGATCGTCCTCTTCGGGGTGAAGAAGGGACAGCCCCTGCTTGATGCACCGCTAGCCATCGATCTCGCCCAGGGGGCCGCCTCGGAGCTCCCGGTCCTCCCCGATTCTACCGACGACCCCTACTCCCTCCCTACACCTATGGAGAAGGCGTTCTACTTCCGCGGCGCTCAGGTGGATCCGCAGGAAGCCCTGGATGAAGCCCTCACCAGCGGTGCCTGGAGAAGCCGCGAGTGGAGGGAACTCCTGGAGCCTCCATCAACTGCTAACACCCTGCGACCGCTCATGCCCCTAAAGAAGGGCCATCTGGCCATGCTCATCGCCGCGGGGTTGATGCGTAACCTCCTCCTGGAGAGGGATGGGAAACGGCTCCTCATCAAGGGGCGGACCCGCAAGGTGCAAGAGGAGGTCGACTCCGGGGAGGAGAACACCGAGATCGTACGAGATCGCTTCCTCACCGAGATCACCGCTCTGGACCTAAACACGGGAGAGGTCGAAGAGCTGGACGAAGCGGACAGACTCACCCAGTTCATCGACTCCTGGAAGGAGTTGATAGCCCAGCAAGTGATGAACACCGTCAAACCCATCTACAACTTCGATTACCACGAGATGGACGATAGCGTGGAGAAGGTGCTCAATACCCTCAGCCGCTACCGGCGGCTGCCCGGAAGGGCACGAACTGGCCTCTTCGAGGCGCAGAAGCACGTCACCGTGGCCATCTGGAAGCGTCTCCTGGAGAGCGACTACGCCATCTGCCTGGGTGAGATGGGAACCGGGAAGACGACCGTTGCAGTCTCGGTGGCGGCTCTCTTAGGAGAAAAGGGATACCCAGCCCTGGTCATCTGTCCACCCCATTTAGTGGAGAAGTGGATCCGAGAGATACGGGGCATCGTCCCCTTGGCCCACGCGGTCGTGTTGAAGCGGGTGAGGGATGTGAACCGCTTCGTCAAGGAGGCTCCCTACTACCAGTCGAGGCCTCTATTTGCGGTCATGAGTCGGGAGATGGCGAAACTAGGCTCCGGCTGGCGACCAGCGGTCTCTTCCAAAGTCGTGCGAGTCGATGGGTCAAAGGATCATCCAGGACGCATCTCCCGGGTCTATACCTGCCCTCACTGCGGTGAATCCCTCTTGGACGATGAGGGGGGAATGATAGAAAACGAAGACTACTTCGACAAGAAGCGTAGATGTGACAATTGCGGGGAACCCCTCTTCCAGTTCACCCGTCTCAACGACGAAAACGAGACCAATTTCAAAGAGTGGACCCTCAACCACCACCTGCAAGGAGGAGATCTCTGGGGCCGTTCTAAGCCCCCAACCCGCGCTCGATACCCTTTGAGTGACTACATCGCCAAGAGGTACCCCGGCTTCTTCAAGCTCCTCATCGTGGATGAAATGCACCAATATAAGGGGCAATCCACCGACCAGGGGTACGCCATGGGCACCCTGGTGAAAGCCTGCCAGAAGACCATCGCCTTGACGGGTACTATCTTCGGGGGGCGAGCCACCAGCCTATTCTACCTCCTCTACCGGGTGTCCCCGGAGGTGAGGAGGCGTTTCGGCTGGAGCGAGGCCCAGGCCTGGGCGGAACGGTACGGCATCCTGGAGAGGGTCACCAAGTACGATGATAGAGATGATGGATACGGCTACTACACCGCCAAGAGAAGGAGGCGGACTTACGTCCGCGAGCTGCCGGGCTTATCCCCGGAACTCGTTACCCTGCTTTTGGACAGCACCGCTTTTCTGAGACTGGCCGACCTGGGGTTCGAACTTCCAGACTATGTGGAGATCCCCAGGATCCTCTCCATGGACCCGGAACAGGCGGAAGCCTACGAGAAATTGAGAGACACTCTCGAATCGGTCGTCCGTGCCAGGCTGGCCCAGGGGGATCACTCCCTCCTGGGGGCATACCTGCAAGCCCTCCTCTCCTACCCCAACGCCTGCTTCCGGGAGGAGGAGGTGACCGACCCAGAAGGAGAAGTGGTGGCTGTAGCACCCTCCCTGGGCGAGGAGAGGCTCTACCCCAAAGAGAGGTGGCTACTGGAGCTGGTCAAGAAGGAGAGAGGAAGGGGGAGGAGGGTCCTGGTCTTCTGCCGCCAGACGGCCACGCGAGACATCACCCACAGACTGGCCGAGATATTACGCGAGGAGGGACTGAGGGTGGCCGTCTTGTCCGCCAGCGTGGGGACCCAGACCCGAGAGCGGTGGCTGAAGCGGCGGGCGAGGAGAGGGATAGATGTCCTCATCACCAACCCCCGCTTGGTGGACACGGGGTTGGATCTGGTCGCCTTCCAGACCAGCGTCTTCTACGAAATCGAGTATTCACTTTACTCGGTAATGCAAGCCGCCAGACACACTTGGAGGTTAGGCCAAATTTACGACGTAAAGGTCTACTACGCCGTCTACGCTGGCACCATGGAGTACCGGGCCATGACCCTCATAGCCCAGAAGCTGGCCGCAGCCCTGCTCCTCTACGGGGATGCGGTGGAGGGAGCCCTGGTACAGGAGGCCGATACAGGCAGGGGCTTCCTGGCCGACCTGGCCAAGAGCGTGATAGAAGGAGCGGAAGTGCCTGACCTGAATCAGCTCTTCGCCGAGCAGAACCAGGAACGCATCCCCGAAGGGGACGGTTTCCTGACCGACAAGCCAGTCTCAGTCGAAGACCGCACGGTCGAGGAGCGGCGTCCCGACCCCATCACGGAGGTCGATATGGAGAACTACCGTCAGATACGACTGTGGTGAGCACTGCGAGGCTCCTACTTCGCTTCGGGATGCACGTGCAGTACGACTGCCTCAACGAGCAGTGGTCGCGCAGATTGTGAGAGGCAAGACAAACCGATAGAACCGAATAGGGCCGGATCGTTCCCATGGCGATGTCGGCCCAATTCTTTGGGAGGAAAGAATCTATGACGCAGGGTCACGACGACCGACGCCCTGGATGGGAGAACACTCTTCCCCGGCCTGGCAAGTACCGGGGCAGGCTCTTGGGCGCGCTGAGAACGAACCTCTGGATCCTGCAGAGGCTGGCCGAGAGGCTGGAGCAGGGAAGGCCGCCCCAGCTTGCCAAGTCCGAGCCTATCCTCACCCCTGCCGATGCCGTCAAGTTGCTGGCGGAGGAGATGGAGCCCCTGGAACAGGAGCAGTTCCGAGTCATCCTCCTCACCACCAAGAACACGGTGATAGATACCGTCCTCCTCTACCAAGGCAACATCCACACCATCCAGATCAGAGCCGCCGAGGTCTTCCGGGAAGCCGTGAGGCGGAACGCCTACTCCATCATAGTCGTCCACAACCACCCTTCGGGCCAGGCGAGTCCGTCAAGGGATGACCTAGCGATAACACGGCAACTCGAGAAAGCGGGGGACCTCCTGGGCATCGCCCTCCTGGATCACATCATCATCGGGAAAGGGACGTACGCCTCCTTGCGAGAGAAAGGGATGATGAGGGAGGTGGGCAGTGGAAAGAAGAAATGATGCTCACGAGAGCATCCCGAGAGAGGAAGTAGTGAGGCTCCTCTCCGAACGGGCAATGGCTATCACCGGCAATAGATCGATAAGAGAGCTGGACAGGACCCAGATCGCCCAGCTGAGGATCATCGATGACCTGGCGTGGGAACTGTTGGGAGTCGCCCTCGGAGACATCATCCAGCCCAGTCCCAATCCCACGGATGACGAACAGCTATTCCTATGGAGCCGCGATGGATGAGATCGCGCAACTCACCGAGGTCGAGACGGAGGAGGTGCCGCCGCTCATCCCTGCCGATCTCCGGCTCGATCACCTCAACGAGCGACAACTGGAGGCGGTGCTCCTCACCGAGGGGCCGGTTCTCCTGATCGCCGGGCCGGGGACCGGCAAGACCCGCGTCCTCACCCAGCGGATCGCCTACATCGTCAATGAGGGCTACGCCTCGCCCCACTCAATGCTGGCCATCACCTTCACTAGAAAGGCAGCTCAGGAGATGCGCACCCGATTGACTCATATCCTGGGCCTTGAAGCCGATGAGCCGAACGTCCTAACCTTCCACGCTCTGGGGTTGGAGATGGTGAAGGCCAACCTCGACTACTTCGGCTACATCCAGGATGGGCTGTCGGTCTTCGACGCGCAATGTTCCAAGACCCTCCTCCGCCGGGTGATGAAGGAACTAGAACTCTCCGAGGAGCGGTACCCCCTGGAGGAGATCCACCAGGCCATCGTCAGAGCCAAGGAGCGCCTCCAAGGACCGGAGCTCTTTGAGGGTAACTCAAGCGACCCAGCCCGGGAGGCTCTGGGGAAGATCTACTCCCTGTACCAGGGTCTCCTGCTGGAGAATAACGCTGTGGACCTTCCGGACCTCGTCCGGCTGCCAGTCCGTCTCCTGGAAGAGGACGCGGAGACCCTGACCTACTACCAGAATAAGTACCTCTACCTCCTGGTGGATGAGCTACAGGATACCTCCGCCGCCCAGTACCGGCTCCTGAAACTCTTAGCGAGCCAAAACCAAAACCTCTTCTGCGTGGGATCGCCGGCCCAGGCCATCTACTCCTGGAGGAACGCTGACATCCGCATCATCCTCGAACGCTTCAGAGAGGATTTCCCCCTGGCAACCACCCTCCTCCTGGAGCGCAACTACCGATCGACGGGCAACATCCTCTCGGTGGCAAGAACGGCCATAGCCCGTCTCAACTACGACGAGCAAGAACTCGTCCCCTCAAAACCCTCCGGTGACCCGGTGCGAATAGTCACCATCCTGGGGGAGAGGGAGGAGGCACGCTTCGTCGCCGAGGAGATCACGAGCCTGGCAGAGAGCGGCTCCCTAGAGTACCGCGACTGCGCAGTCCTCTATCGGGTCAATGCCCAGGCTCGGCCACTGGAACAGGCCTTCCTCGCGGCGGGGATCCCTTACGTCTTAGTGGGGACCCTCCGCTTCCTGCGCTGGCGGGAGGTGGCGGACACCCTCGCCTACCTGCGACTCATCCACAACCCTCAGGATGGCATCAGCCTGGAGCGGATCATCAACAGGCCACCGAGGGGGTTTGGCAAGAAGAGCATCGAGACCCTCCAGGGGGACGAAGCGGGGCTGTCCATGGAGGGGATCACCGACCTCTACGCAAACAACGCCCTACCGCAGAAGCTCATGGAGAAGGTAGCCGGCTTCTTCGATCTCCTCTCCGACCTCCAAGGGGCTAGCGAAGAGATGTACCCAGGCGATCTCGTGGACTACGTCCTTTCAAGGACAGGATACCTCCACTGGCTGGAGAAGGACGTTCTCTTCAGGGAGCGAAACGAGAACCTGCACCTCCTCAAACGCCTGGCGGAACCCTATACGCAAGGCTCACCAAGGGACGCCCTCCAGCGCTTCCTCGAGGAAATCGACCTTCTCTCCGAGGGAGACCTGGTGGACTGGGACAGAGAGCGGGACGCGGTGACTCTCAGCACAGTTCACGGGGCGAAGGGGCTGGAGTTCCCGGTCGTCTTCCTGGTGGGGCTGGAGGAGGGTACCTTCCCTCACTACCGAGCCTCCTACCGGGGCACCCTGGATGAGGAGAGAAGGCTCTTCTACGTGGGCGTAACCAGGGCCATGGAAAAGCTATACCTGGTCCACGCCCGGAGACGAGAGATCAATGGCGAGCTACGAATGAGAGACCGGTCTCGGTTCCTGCGAGACCTGCCGAGAGAAGCGCTTGAATACCGCTATAGCTAGAAAGGAGGCACAACATGAACTGCCAAGAATCTGTCCGCACCCGAAACCACGAGCCCTGGGAGATGAACCCTCGCCATGAAGCCGAACCCATCCCCGGGCTCTTCTCCTTGCTCTTCGCTCGTGCTCTGAGGGAGCTGATACAGATCGAGTCGGAAGCGACCATAGTTCAGGTGGACGATTTCACACCCTCAGATATCCTCGAGACCCTGGGGGAAGTCGTTGAGAGCCTCGCCCAGGGAGATGCCCTGGACACAAGAAAGCGACTCGCATTGGAGGTGGCCCGTGAGGCCATCCGCTGGATGGAGGGACGGTGAGCAACCTGAAGCGATTCAACTACTACGGACCCGAGTGGCAACTGATCCGTGCGTTCGGCATCCTGAGGATGCCTCAGCATCCGAAGGAAAGGCTGGCCAGGGAAAGGGATAAGGGCCAGTGTCGCCTCTCCTATTATCCCATCTCCGGCTCCTGCTCGGACGGTTCAGCCACCCTCCACGTGCACCACGACAAGGGACGACGCTCCCTGGTGAAAAGAGCTTACAAGATCGCCGCCAGCCGGGATGAGGAGAGATTGATGGCTTTCTTGCAAGAACACCAAGATCTCTTCCCCACCCTCTGTGGGCGGCACCATTACATGGCACGAAAGGAAGGAAGAGAATGGTTGGAGGAGCAACTGGCCTACGTACGATGGCGACGCGAGTCCGAGAACGGCTGCTGTCTGACAAGCCAGAGCAGGCATCGCCGGACGACAACAAAGACACGAATCAGGCTGGGCCGATGACCCGAGACGACACCCTACAACTCTTGGAGAAGGCGGGCCCAGTAGGGACAGTCCACCACCGGGATTTCATCGACTTTGTCCTCCTGCTGGACAGGCAGCAGAAGGTGAACGGTCAATGGACCACTGTCCAACAGCCCTACATGACCGTCGATGGTAGGATAGCGATGGCCTGCCGGGACCACGCCAATCAAGGAAAAAGGCTGGACTTTCACGATCCTGAGGTAATCGAGAACTCAGAGCTGAGGCTCACACTACGGGTCACCGTGGAGAGCGAGATCTACGGCAGGCGGCACGGGATCGCCTCGTCCAGGTTGGGTGCAGCGGGCTCACCATTCGAGCAGGGCCACCCCAGGGAGGTAGCCGAGACAAGCGCCACAGGCAGGGCCTTGGGGGCCATGGGATACGGGCTACTGCCCGGTGCGGGGCTGGTCTCCGCGGAGGAGGTGATGCTTGTTACACATGATGAGGCCAGCCCAGTTGCAGATTCAAAGGGGCCAAGAGCGCGCCTGCCCGAGACACCCTCACCCTCTGGGGACGGCCGTCGGCCAAGAAAAACGAAGAAGAAGACCTCTCGTTATCAACGAGAGCAGATAGTAACCATGTACGCCACCGTCCACGGGGTGGACCGGGAAGAGGCGAGGAAGCAAGTAGAGGCTCTCTTCGCCCAACGTTTCGGTCACGCGATGGAGCGAGCCTCATACGACGAGGGGAGTGAGGTAATAGCCGAGCTCCTGCCCGAGTGGAACAACAGGAAAGGGGCCGCGGCTTAGGCCGCGGCCCTGGGCCCTTTTCGACCCCGAATGAAGGAGGAAGAACGATGGAAAAGATAACCAGAGATCAGATCGAGGCCATCAAGAGAGCGAATCCCATAGAGTCCATAATCGCAGCCTATGTGGATGATCTCCGATACTACGGGGGAAGGCTGGTAGGAAGATGCCCCTTCCACGAGGATAGAGAACCGAGCTTCAACATCTGGCCCGAGACGCAGAGCTTCTACTGTTTCGGATGTGGCGTGGGAGGAGATGTGTTCACCTTTCTGGAGAAGATGAACGGTGTCACCTTCCCCCAAGCGTGCGAGTTGCTGCAGACAGGGGCCGTGGAAAGAGAAGCTGTCGCAGTTCGGCGAGGCAGAGGTCCGTATCCGAGGATGGGAAGAGCCAGATTGGCACATCTGGGCCAAGAAGACAAGGCCATCCTTGACGTGGCGACGGTTCTCTATCACGCCCAACTGATGCGATCTCAAACCCATCAGCGCCTTCTTGTGACAAGAGGTATCTCTCCGGAGATGATAAAGAGGTTCAAGGTAGGATCGTGTAAGGGAGGGGACTGAGAGGCTATCTCCAGAACAAGAGGTTGGATTTGGCCAAAGCGCGGCGTATCGGTCTCCTGGGAGAAAAGGGAGAGCACTTCAGAGGGAGGTTCGTAGTGCCTGAGATCAGGAAGGGGCATACTATCTATCTGATAGGGCGGGCTGCCAGGCCCGGTCTGAAACCCAAGTATCTCGCTCTTCCTCTGCCCAAGCCACTCTACGGAGTGGGGAGGGTCAAAAGAAGAGATGAGGTCTTCGTGGTGGAGGGGGTGTTCGACTGGATGACGCTAGCATCATGGGGCTATCCTACGGTTGCTCTTCTGGGGACCAGGTTGGGAAGTGAAGGGAGATCGTATTTGGAGAAGTTCGATAGGGTCTATCTAGTGCTGGACTCCGATGAGGAGGGGATCTTCGCAGCGAAGCGCATACGCCGAGAACTGGGAAAGAGAGCGAAGGTGGTCAATCTGCCCAGTGGTGTGAAGGATCCGAACCAACTTTCGTGTCTGCAAGGGGGCAAGGAGTTGATCGCTCAGGCTGTAGTTCAAGCACGAGCTCGACACTCAGGTGCCACGTCTGCGGCCCTCCGCGACGGCCGCGTCCTTGGCCGCAAGTAGTTGGTCTCCTCCAGGAGAGGAATAGACCGACGCCCTAAGGGGTGAGAACAAATGCTCGCCAGTTGGCCGGGATACGTTCCGAAAGCCAGGCCTATGCTAAGAGGAAAATGTTGTGCCCTGGGTTCTATCGTACCGAATTCTATCCTGTCAAGCCTCGTTGAAGATAGTAGACATCCACAGCACCCACCAAGGTATATGGTTCGAGTCGACTCCTCGGCATGTGCGACACAGTGACCAATAAGCTCTTTCATCGGTAGTGAATTCCAAGAACTGGACACACCCGTAGCCAAAATCGAGATCCCATATTGCCCAGTTTGGGAAGGTTTCAATGACGAAACCACGCACATACTCAGCCCAGTTCTCCTTACAGGATCCCTGTGGGAAAAATGCAGGTCGCCCTGGAGTCCCTGCGCGGCGACGACAGTCAACTGGCCCTTTGCCGAGAGCACAACCTCAGTAGTGACCTGGTGTCCCGCTGCCAGAAGCTTATGGAGCAAGCTCGCGAAGTCTTCGCCGCCCCTGTCAGCCGTTCAGTGGAACAGGCTCGCATAGTGGAGCTGGAACGGCTGGTTGGCCAGTTGACTTTGAATTGGCAGCGGCAAAAACTCTCCACGCTCTTGAACCCCCGCTTGAGCAAAAGCGAGAGGTGATCGGCATGTTGGGAGAAGAGTACCCGGTGCGGCTGCTGTGTAAGCTCCTGGCGTGTGTGCCTAGTTCGTACTCCTACCAACCTCACGGGTGAGACCATACCAAACTCCGGGACCCGAGTGAAGAGAGCGCCTTGGAGCTCCCCCGCTAAGGCTATCGCCGCATCACCGCCGAACTGCGCCGACGAGGCCTCATCGTCAACCACAAACCCGTACTGCGCATCATGCGGGAAGAGAACCTGTTGATACAGGTGAAGCGCTGTGTGCGCACCACCTTCCCTGGCCTGTCCGGCCAGGACAGGGTTTGAGGCGCGTCACCTGACTCAACCGTTGGCTTGATCGGCCAAGCCGCTTTGGCGGCTCACCCTCGTTGACCTATAATGGGGGTTGACCCCAAGGGAAGGCGAGAGGGGTCGGTCACCCAGCCGCTCCGTCTGGCCTTTGAGTTCCAGGGTCCAGAGTGTTGCTTGCACAGGCCCAAAAAGTCTCCAGTCAAAGGAGTACACTTCCCTGGTGGTGGCTTGCACCTTCCGGGTTATGGACGGATTCCTGCGTGAGCGGGAGGTCTATGAAAAAGGTTGCGCCCTTTGCAGCCTCGCTCTCGGCCCAGATGCACCCGCCGTGGTTCCCAACGATGCGACGGGAGATACTCAGGCCCAAGCCTGTCCCCTTTTCTGATCCCTTGGTGGTGAAGAGAGAATTGAAGATCTTGCCAAGGTTCTCAGATGGTATGCCTGGCCCAGTGTCAGCGAAACTGATGCGAATGGCGTCATCTTGCAAGAGCTGGGTTCTGACGGTCAGAGTGCGCTTGCCTTTGGTTTTCACCATGGCTTGGTGGGCGTTGTTGGTGATGTTGAGGAAAACTTGCTGAAGTTGGACAAGGTCCGCCATTACCAAGGGAAGGTCATCAGCAAATTCCTCCACCACTTCGATATCGTCGACTTTGAGTTGATACTCTTGTAAGGCGAGCACCTCTCGGATAGCCTGATTGATATCAATGGCGGTTCTCTCTATCTTCCTCTGGCGGACGAAACCGAGAAGGCAATGCACTATTTGCCTGGTGTGCTCTGCATCCCTTTCAATGATTTTCGCATAAGCCTCGGCTTCTCGGGGAAGATCGATCTCTTGCAATAATTGAGCATAACCCAATATGGTGACCAGTGGATTGTTGATTTCGTGGGCTATCCCCGCTGCCATCTCGCCCAGGATGGAGAGCCTCTCAGATTGGCGGAGAAGGAGCTGAGTGGATCTCAGTTGCTCCATACCACGCCGGAGGTCTTCATAGAGGCGAGCTCTCTCGATGGCCATAGCAGCCTCATTAGCGATGGCATGGCAAAGCCGCATCTTCTCCGATGAGAAGGGAGCGCGTTCCCAACTGCGCACCTCCCCAAGGGATATCACCCCTACGGTGCGCTCACCTGCCTTAAGCGGAAGGAGGGCCCCGCTCTTGATTTCCTCGGTCATCATGGCACGTCGCTCGAACTCACCCATCGCCTGCTCAGGCCTCTCTTGACGAATGATCACTACCTCGTCGTTCTCCAGGACTTTCCTGTGTAAGGGGAGATCTGCCAGCGCATATCGCCTTCCGACGCCCGAATCCCAATCCAACGGTCGTATGGGATGAGCGGCCTGGATGACAAGGTTCTCACCGCTCTCGTCGAGGAGGGAGATGCGGCTGAAGGTGAGAGGGAGCGATGTAGTCAATTTCTCAGATAGGGTTTGTAGGATCTCGATAGAGTCAAGGCTAGCCGAGGTGGCCTCTACGGTTTCGAGGAGAAGGGACAACTCATCGGCCTTGGTTTGTGCAGTTGCAAAGAGGCGAGCATTTTCAATGGCGACGGCTGCCAGAACTGCCATCTGGGTCAGGAGCGCTAGATCGGCCTCCCTAAAACGGCCATCGACCTTGTTTCTCACCTCGATTAACCCTACGGTTTGCCCCTTTGTCTTCAACGGGACGCGAAGGGAGTATTCATTGAACAGAGCGTTCCCATCAAGAGCCTCAGTCGGTATCCGGTAGCCAGATTTGTCAGGGGGAGATGCCTCTTCTTGGTATCTTAGCGCCTCTTCCAGGCTCTCCTGGTCTGGCTCCTCATCGAATAGCAGCAAGCAGGCAGCCTCAGCAGGCAAGATCGTGTCGATGGAGCGCATGACCGAGAAGAGGATGTCCTTTTCACTCAGAGAGGAGGTGAGGGTCATGCCTATCTCATATAGAGAGGTCAGTTCCCTAACCTTTTGTTCCAGAAGTCGGTTCAAGCGCGCGATCTCAATCATGGCCGCAGCGAAGCTGCCGATGGTCTCCAGCAACCCCATCTGTTCGATGGGCAGGGTGGCGCGGTGAAGAGCGATAAGGTTCATGAGACCAACACCCTTGCCTCCCATCTTCAGGGGGACGCTGGCCAAGGCTTGTAGCCCTTCTATGGCGCGAGCCAGGGGCTCTAGCCTTGGCTCTTCCTCCACCAACGCTAGGAGTGGCTTGCCGCCTTGCAGGGCTTCCATCGAGAGCGGCTCGCTGAGCGCGACCAACTCAGCGATCTGTATCTCGTCCACCTTTGGGCCGTGCCGTGCGAGAAGGCTCGCGCTACCATCCACGTTACCGACGGAAACGATCCAGCCTATTTGGGAGTAGGTAGCCTCGGCCACCGCTGCCAAGAGTTGCTTGAGGGCGTCCCCCAGCGCGGGGCAGTTGCTGGCAGCGTTGGCCACTCGGGTCAGAGCGGAAAGCTGGCGGTTGCGTCGCTCAATCTCTAGCTCTGATTTCATCGCTCTGCCTTCCACCCCTATCTATTCGGTAGAGTGTGGGACATTTTTCTGCCGAATAGCCACGCCTCATGGCTTTTGGAAGGATGGTACGCAGCAAACGAAGTCTAAACAAATGCCTGCCTTCCAGGCTCTGGCCTGCCCCAAGGCTTACCAGGCCGGGGCGAAAGCAGGCAGAAAGAATCCTCGCTTTCGGCGGCCTGGCGATCATAGCTCCCTCAGGAGCCTTAGACCCATGGCTTTGCGTCCCCACCTTTCGATGGGTTTGCCATTATCGATGCGAGAAAGCGTGACCGAGTATTAGATTAGCATTATTCTATTACGGGACGCTTGTACGGGTCAATAGCGAAAAGGTACTATGATCCGTTGTGGGAATCAAGGCAATGCGTCATCGTAGATCATGTTCACCAGCATGTCTCGGCGGTGGAGTTGCCCTGGAGCATCTAGCGGATCAGAACTAATGTGGTCATCGATGACATCAAGAAGCCGGATATAAGTGGGAAACAACTGCTGCGAGAGATCAAGGAGGGGTATCAGCCTATGGCCGAGAAGGTGGTTTTCGTCACCGGGGACACGGTCAGTAGGGGCGGCGGAGATTCCCTTGAGAGGAGTGGTTATTCGCATCCGATGAAGCCGTTTGGGTTGGATGAGACAAGGCGGTTGGTGGCCGAGAAAGGTCGGATATCCTTACAGGATCCCGTAGGGGCAGATAGTGGTGGTGCCCGCCAGCCACGAGGTTCAAGGTGGCGAATATGTGCTTTCCCTGAGAGTAGCCCTTGGAAAGGGACGATCTTCCTCCCTTTCAACTCCTCCAAGCAGGTAGATCCGGGCCCAAGCCTCGCCATAGGCTACCCCCTGGTCGTTGTAGCCAAAGTCTCCCAATAGTTCCTCAGCCACCACGGGGCTCACATCGAGGATCACTTCACAATCGCCCTCTAGGTCTATCTCATCTAAAGAAAAACCATCGCTTCCTTCGGCACCTTCCTTCGGGCAATATGGCCCTCGATCCTGAATCTCGCCTATCCATGCGCCGTGCTCCGTCACCACGAGGACGATGGTTCCCAAGGGCAAATGACGATGAGCAAAGATAGGTTTCGTCGAAACGAAGGGCTCGCCGTTAGCCATCTTTCTCTCCTGGCCTGGGTACTCATACCAGTGGATCAAGCCCTCTTGGTAAAACTCCCAGTTGGCGAGAACACCACTACCGACTGCTGAGGCCGTCCCCAGCCATGCGATCAAGAGAAGCCACAACAATTCCGACATCTTTGCCAGGCCCCCTTTAAGCCACCTTTGCCCTCAAAAGGCTCTCCTCCAAGACCGCCTCCGCTGCCATCTCGCCCAGGATAGAGAACTTCTCAGATTGGCGGAGAAGGAGTTGTGGGGCTCAGTTGCTCCGTACCACGCCGGAGGTCTTCATAGAGGCGGGCTCTCTCGATGGTCATAGCAGCCTCATTGCCGGGGATAAGATGTAGCCACGGCGAGGGATCGTTTTGATGTAGATAGGGCTAGAAGGTGATGGCTCTATCTTAAGCCGGAGTTTCCTGATGTACATTCTTACCAGACCGGGGCTGCCCACGCCAGGAGGATATCCCCATATCTCCTGAAGCAACCTATTATTGGGGATAACTTCGCCAGCGTGAGCCATTAGGAATCGCAAAACCTCAAACTCTACAGGTGTGAGGAGAGCGATCTTTCCTCCGGCGTTCACTTGGAAGGTGCGAGCATCGAGCGAGAGTGAGCCTACTTCTATGGAAGCCATGCTTTTTCCTTATATAAGCGCTTGGGCTATGAATTCCCTTCCCGGATCATCCCCCAAGCACTACCTGCGGAGGGCTGACGGCTCCTCCTCCATCAGATCCTCAGCCAAGGTGGCCAAGGAATCGATTCTAGTCCTAAGCGCTTCCATGGTCTCGGGCCTGGGTTTTTGTTGATATTCGGTGGCGAAATCTGCCACCAGCCCAGCAACGCGCCGGATCTTCTTGGCTACCTCCACATTCCAAGTTGACCACTCCACTGGTTCAAACATCTCAAACTCCTTAACGAACCTGGGCAGTGCCCGCTTGAACCTACCCCCTCGATCCTCGATATCAGAATACGCCCTCCAAGTGCTCATAGACCAGTGTGGCGGGGTGAATCTTGCCGTTTTCCTCAAGAAACGCTCTGGTCAGGCGCAACAGCCTCTCCTCAGCCACTTGTCTTTCCCTACTGTCTGGATAGCGCGCGATGATCCCCAAGTAGGTCGCTAAGGCATCATTGATCTTTCCCTTTCGCTCATAAGTAATGCCCATTCCCAACTGAGAGGCCCTCGCAGCCTTGAGGCGACAATTCGAGCCTTGCTCCTTTATCTCGGCCACTTCTCTTTCCTCCTCGCGCATCACTAACTGTAATCCAGATCGCTAGCAGATCTTGCAACCTCAATCGGGAAGGAAAGTTGGCAGATGGCGGTAATATCGCTGGAGACCCCTAATCATCAATATTCGCTAAAGCATACCTATCATATAAACTACCATAAATGGGCCCCGTAGTCAATATCTTCGCTCTCATTTCCCTTAAACTTTAAGGTTCTAGGAGGGTTGTGCCGTCAACACCCTAACCTGGCGCTCCCGCTAACAGGACAACCCGGCAATCTTGGGCGACCCTCCCTTGTACAAAATCGGCACCACAGGAACGAGAAAGCCTCTCCTCATAAGGAGAGGCTAGCATCGAGTTAATAGAGGAGGAATGGGAACTGAACCCACCAGTAAGGCGGCGACACTACTTTCTGCCCTTCCTTTTGCCCTTGCCTTTCCGCTTGGTAGGCGGCTTTCTGAGTTTGAAGAAGACCTTCACCACCCCTGGGTCCCACTGAGTGCCAGCGCCTTTTTGGAGTTCTGCCAGGGCTTCCTCGTCGGTTCGAGCGCTGCGATAGGGCCTCTCGGAGGTCATGGCCTCAAAGCCATCGGCCACAGCCAGGATTCGAGCCATGAGGGGTATGTCTTCCCCCTTGAGCCCATCGGGGTAGCCTGAGCCATCCCACCTCTCGTGGTGGTGACGGATGACGGGCACAGCCTCACGGAAGGCGGTTACTTGCTCCGACATCTCGGCACTCACCACTGGGTGGGCCTGGATCATCAGCCACTCGGCCTGAGTCAGCTTGGCAGGCTTGTTGAGAACGCTACCAGGGATGCCCACCTTGCCCACATCGTGTAGGAGGCCAGCGATGCGCAGGGTTTCAAACTGGCCGTCTCCTAACCCCATCTCCGTTGCGATTTCAAGGGCCAGCTCGGTGACCCTAGCAGAGTGGCCGGCGGTGTAGGGGTCGCTGGCTTCAACTATGCTGGATACTGCCTCTACCGTTTCTACAGTCGCACCCTTGAGCGCCTCCTGTGCCTCCCGCTTTTCAACGGCCCTCTGGATAGTCACCACTAATTGCTCTACATCGTAGGGCTTCCGCATATAACTATAAGCGCCCAGGTTCACCGCCTCTGTGGCCGATGCCTGTGAGGCGTACCCGGTGAGCACGATGCACTCCGTGTCCGGGGAGCGCTTCTTGATCTCCCCCATCAACTCCAGGCCATCCATATCCGGCAACTTGAGGTCGATGAGGGCTACAGCAGGCCTCTCCTTCTTGACTCTACTTAGGGCTGTCTTTCCCTTGGCCGCGGCTAGGGGTGAATAACCCTTGGCCCTTAGGATGTCGGAGAGGGTCTTCCTGAACTTGAGGTCATCATCTACGATGAGGATGGTTGTCTTGTTATCCATATACCTCTCCAGATGCAAAGAAGATCATTTCAAACAGTTTTTTGGAGTGGTTGCGCTTTCTCTCTCAAGGCGCCCTCCCGTGAGGTCGCCTTCGCCTGCGCCAGCATTATAGACACAAGTCCTGTTTTTCCCCCTGGCTTTGGCGGCATAAAGGGCTTCATCGGCTCTCATTACCAGTTCTTTTGCGCTAGTCGCATCGGTGGGATAGGCGGCGATGCCGATACTAATGGTCAACTTGCTTAGCAAGATCGGTTTCTCTCCTTCAAGGTGAGCCTTTTCAAATGCGCCTCGCAGGCGCTCAGCCAAGAGGAACGCTTCTTCCTTCTCTGCTTCCACCATGATTAGAGCGAACTCTTCACCACCCCACCTAGCCAACGAATCGGTCCTTCTGGCATTGCCTTTAAGGAGAGAGGCCATTTGCTGCAAAGCGCGATCCCCTTCCAGGTGGCCATGAGCATCGTTGTAGGCTTTGAACTCATCGATATCTATCATCAAGAGGGCGAAAGAAGCGCCGTATCTCTCGCTGCGGGCTATCTCTTGAAGAAGTAGTTCGTCCAAATAACGACGGTTGTATATCCCGGTGAGGGCGTCGGTGATGGATCGTTTCCAATACTCTCTCTTGAGGCGCGCCTCGCGTTGGGCAACGGCTTGTTCTCTCAGCGATTCCTCGATCTTGGATAACAACTCCTCTACTTCGATGGGCTTGGTCAGGTAGGCGAAGGCGCCAACATTCACCGCCTCCATGGCGCTTTCAAGATCGGCGAAGCCGGTGAGGACGATGATAGCCGTCTGGGGGCTAAGCCGCTGCAAAGGCCCAAACAACTCTGTGCCCATCATGTCCGGCAGGCGAAGGTCTACCAGGGCCACGTCATAGGACCCGCTTGTGGCCTTCGAAAGCGCCTCTTGGCCCGTACCCGCGACATCGACGAACCAGCCTCGGGTTCTCAGGATGTCGGAGAGAGTCTTCCTGAACTTGGGATCATCATCTACGATGAGGATAGTGGCCTTCGTATCCATCTCTTAATTCACTTCCTCTTCCTATCATGCTGGCCCAGAACCCTGCCTAACTCCCGGTGGCGAACTTCGGTGAATAGTTGGAGAAGTTCCTCTATCCGGAAGGGCTTGTAGAGGCAGGTATAGGCGTTGATCTTCAGGGCAGCCTCTATCGCGGGGGCCATCTCCTCTCGGTAGCCGGTCACCAGGATCACCGGCAGGTGAGGATAGTGCTCCCTGATCTCCTTGAGGACCTCCAAACCGTTGATGCTGTTCAACTTCATGTCCAGGAGCACCACTTGGGCATCTGTCCTGAGCATCTCCACTAAACTTTGAGGGTCGTGAACCTGAGTAACGGCGAAGTCCCGCGCCCGTAGTATGTCTCCCAGGGTCTGGCAGAACTGGGGGTCGTCGTCCACGATGACTATGGAGCGCTCCTTGCGCAGGGAGGAGAAGAAACCCAGCAAGAGGTTGATGTCCAAAGGCTTGGTGAGACTGGCTATGACACCCTCCTCCAACCCCTCCTTGACTAGCACATCGGCGGAGTAAGCGGTCATCAGTACCACCGGCAAGTCGGGCTGGATGGCCTTGATAGCCCGGCATAGTCGAACCCCGTTCATCTGGGGCATCTTGATGTCTGTCAGGACACAGTCAAAGTGACCCTTTTTCACCATATCCAAGGCCTCAGGACCAGAGTAGGCGGCTTGGGCCTCGTAGCCCTTGACCTTGAAGATGTCGGACAGGGTGTTGGCCATCCTGCGGTCGTCGTCCACTATGAGGATGCGTAGCTTCTCGCTCATGTTTGTGCCTCCTTGGTGGGTAGGATCATCGTGAAGGTGCTGCCCTTACCTTCCTCGCCTGTCCTGAGCGGAGCCGAAGGGCTCTCCGCCTCGATGCTTCCCCCATTGACCTCCATCAGGTTCTTGGAGACCGCCAAACCTAGCCCGATGCCCCGGGCCTTGGTGGTGAAGAGGGGCTCGAAGACCCTCTTCATCTTCTCCTTGGAGATGCCACAGCCAGTGTCGCTTATGGAGAGATACACCTGGCCCTTCTCACCTTGGGCGCTGATGGTCAGCCTGCCCCCTTCAGGCATAGCCTGGTAGGCGTTGGTGACCAGGTTGACCAACACTTGGCCAACCTGCCGGGGATCGACAAACAGGGGAGGCAGGTCGGAGGCTGTCTTGGTGGTCACTTTCACCTTCTGCGGTGGAGGTTGTTTCTCCAAGACCTGGGCTACCAGATCGGAGACCGCTATCTCTTCTCTTTCGGCGGGCTTGGTGCGGGAGAGGTCCAAGAGGTCTGATACTATCTTCTCCCCGTGGCGGACCTCTGAGGAGATCATCTCCAGGTACTCCTTGGTGGTCTCGTCGGCATCGGGGAGGGTGGTCTGGAGGTAGTAGATGGCGTTGGAGATCACCCCCAGGGGGTTGCGCAGTTCGTGGCCCACGCCGCCAGCCAACTCTCCCAGAACGGCCAAACGCTCCTTACGGATCAGTTCCTCCTGGGCATCTCTAAGTTCCTTGGTGCGCTGCTCTACCATCTCTTCTAGCCGCTCTGAGTGCTCCTTCAGCGCCTCCTCCGCCCGCTTGCGCTCGGTGATACTGAATTGGGCATAGACACCGAACGCAATGACAATGGTGACACAGAATGAACGCATCCAAAGTTCATGAGGGTTTGGGGTGAGCATTGCCTCGACAAGATTACCCTTATGGAATACAAGAACTTGCATAGCGGATTCAAGAATCCAAAAGAGCGCTCCAAATGCAATGCCAACCCATATCATTTTTCCCATACTTACAGATCTAGGTTTTTCTGCTTTACCGTCGCCCATCCTCTTCCTCTTTGAACAGATGGCTGATGCCTTCTCCGCAGCGCTCCACCGCTTGCTTCTGCTCCTCTGCTCCTCCTTCTCCGGCCCCTTTGGACGGGTAACATCAAAGGGGAGAACCCCGTGGGGACAGGCAGCGCCCACGGGCCAAGACCGGAAATTCTAGACGCGTGGCTCCTCAACCACCCAGGGAAGCCATCTTGAGGATCAACGCCGCCGTCTTCTTGCGAAGGAAGGAGAAACTGTGACAGTACTGGCACTCCACGTTTCCCTCCTCATACTCCTCACAAGCGAGCAGTTCTTCCGCAACCTCTATCAGTTCTTTTGCCTTGGCAGCCTTCTCGCCGATGCTTTGCGCCGCGTTGACTTGTTCAGTCAAGGTAGCACAAATGCTCTCCTTGGTTTGAAACTTGCCACAAGTGATACCGCTTTGCTCGTAGACCACGGATTTCCTTCCTGTCATCAGTTCAGCGGGTCCCAACCACTCCTACTGCGGGAAACCAACCATCCCCTCTACCAAATACCGCAAGTCACCGATTAGGCAGGGTGATAAAGCCCGTCTTCCCTCCGGCGGATTCTGCGCGTTTTGATCAGCTCTTGCAACATCTCTTGAGCATCCTTCTCGGATAGACCAAAGAGGGCCTGGACATCTTCTGTCTTCACGCCGGGAAAACTGGTGATGTAAGTCGCCACCTGGTCTGCCAAGGAAATAGTCTCGTGGACGCTGGGTGCTACCGATACATGGGACGCACCGGAGGCTCTATCTGTCTCCCAAGGCGGGCCTTGCTCTGACTCTGGTATTGGCCAATCCATCGGCAGGGCCGATTCCGCTGTTGCCCTTGCCCCGTAGGTCCTTTCCGCCTGGGGCCTCCTCACCGTCACCACGCCCTTGCCCTTGCAAGTGGTACAGTTCAACCTGCGGCCCAGAAGCTTACCCGTTCCGTCGCAAGCCGGGCAAGGTTCATAGGGGGTCACCACGCGATTGTACTCCTTGCCCCCACAGGTGGAGCAATTCGACTCGGGGCCGGGGACCCCGAAGGGATCCTTGCCCCGCCCCCCGCAATAGGCGCATTTCACATCCACCATCTCCCCCGGATCTCTCGAGGGGACTCCGTACCTGCCCGCTTCTTCATAGTAACTCATCTTGCATACCTCCACAGGTCTCCTAGTGACTCGGTCGTTAGTGGGTTGCCCTCGCAGATGTGAGGGGCATCGCTGGAGCCCTACGCCTTAGCGAGGAGTTCCTCTCTCATAGAGGACCACGTAACCCCGAACGCGCGATAAAAGTCTTCTCTCTTTTTGAACACTTCTCCTTTCCCACGGGATCCTGTAAGGGCTTCTGCATCAGCGTGCTCGATCGCGGGGCACATATTCCGTCACATGCCGGGTGGCTTTCAATGGAACTAGGCCCACCGCTTCTGCATACTCTAAATAGGTGTCAATGGAGATAGTCACCACCCTCGCCCCCAAGACGAACAATTGCACGCGGAATAAAGAGAGCAACACCTTCCGATCCACAACCACGACCCCCTTTATCTAGAACACGGTCCATGACCTCCGCTAGGCTCCGTGAGGCGGGTATCCTCTCTACCGACACTCCACCCTCACCTCCGCTTTTCAGTTTCCTCTCCGATGGCTGCTATCTTGGCTGCAAAGGTATAGGGAGGCCAGGGACCGGTAAAGCGAACCTCCACCCCCTCCTCTTCTCTGACTTCCCCTAGTATCTCTCCCAGAGCCTGAACCTTGTCCCTTTCCACCAAGAGGGACAGGTTCATGATCATTTGTTTGCCCTGGAGCCTCTTGACCTTGTTTATATGAGTGTCAACGGCATGGGCTCTTAACTGTTCATAGATATTCCGATAATCTTCGGCGGCCCTTTTCTCCATCTCATCTTTCACCGCCTCTGCGATCTTGTGTTGGTAGAAATAGGCTAGGCCCGGAGACTTGGTAGCCATCTCCGTTATGAGTTCTTTAATTTCCTCGCTCTCGGTGGTGATCCTTTGTGTGATGACGGCGGGGTCCCAAAGGATTTGAACGCCTAGCTCAACCTTACCTCTAAATTCCTCCAGTTTGGCTTTCAGCGTCGCATACTCCTCCTCCAGCCACTTTCGTACGTTTTCCTCAGCGCTTCTCTCCTCATCGCCCTTCACGATGACATCAAAGCTCATGGGCAACACGGTGTCGGCTTCCGCCCAGGCGGCATCGACCACTGCGCTATGAGATGCTACCCATTCCTTGACCGCCTCCTCGCCTCCCTGATACGGTTCCGGGGGGCAATCGTGAACCAGGGCGCTGATCTCCTTGTAGGAGATGGAGTAGACCGTATCTCCCATGATGCCGATGGGGCCGAAGTTATCTTTCTTTATGCGGGGAATCACGCCGTATATATACCTGGCTTGCCGATCTCTCTCTGCGGGGTGGTTCATCTTGCTCGCTCCCTCTCAAATCTGACCTGCAGCATGTTATTGTGATACCTAGCCCTGAACCTTTGGCCATCAACCTGGGGAGAAAGGGGTATCTCCTCATGCACACTCCGGCCAGGGGCTTCAGCCTTCACCACAAGCGTCTCATCTTCTACCGCCAACTGGATACCCTTTTCTTCGAAACCGACTAATTCCACGATGACCAGGATGTGGTCCCCTTCGTCGAAGATGTCCACCAACCTCTCCCCCTCTACTGGCCTCCTCTCAGCATCTCCGCTCAACCACCAACTGTAGAGGATCCTCTCCCCGCTGGTATGGTCTATCCTCGCCCTCTCGAAGACCAGGAGCGGCATGCCCAGTATCTTGTCGGCCGTGGGGTTTATCACCTCTCTGATCCTGATCAAAACCTTCATATGAGAAGATTCGCCCAGCACTCTTCTTAACTCTTCGATCTTGGCGTGCCTATTCTCCCAGAGATACCAGACTATCTGGGCGCTTGCCGGGTCCAGGGCCTGAGCGACCTTGGCTACATGTTCTTCCTCGATCCTCTCAGGGAAGTCTCCATGGGCCTCGGCCAGTATCTCCTTCACCCGATCCCGGCGTGCCTGAGCGATGTCGCTCACCCACCAGGGCGTAGCGCCCTCAAAATCCCGGATCGTGGCTTCGCCACGGATGCTCGCTAGTGCCCTATCCCGTGCGCGGTCAAGCCGCGCCTTAATTACCTCCTCTCTCTCGCCCAGGGGTATCTTTCCCTGGACACGATCTCGGCGTGCCTGGCCAAGGTCTCCCTTCTTCGTTCTGCCACGCCGAACCTCGCTTCCTTCTTCGGCCTCTAGTTCAGCCAACAGCCCTTTGAGGGGATGGTCATGTAACTGAGTAATATCACTCCGCCGCTTGATATGCCTAACCTGGTGTCGGGGTCCTCCAGCCAGGATTCGATTGACCCGAGCCTGAGCAATCTCTTCCTTACTCTTGACACCGATGGCTATAGCCTCTTCCTCGGCCTTGATCTCGGTCAGTATCTCCTGCAAGTGGTCTCGGCGCGCCTGAACGACATCGCCCTCCATCAGCACACCCTGCACCTTTAGCTCCATCCCTTTCTCCGAAAGGAGTTCGGCGATCCTTTCGCACCAGGAATGCAAGTGGGCAGTGATGATAACCGCCTCCCGAGGCCGGCCGCTGGCCCCATCCCGGTAGGAGAGGAGCATGCAGGTTTTGGTGGCCAAGATGAAGGGCCTTTTGTGGAAACCCACGGCGGCGATGTTCTCAAGTGGGATGTTGAGTATCAGCCTTTTCACCTGGCGAAAGAGCAGTCTCTTATTGGTGAGATAGAGGTGTCCAAGTTTCCAGGAGCGTCTGGAGAGATAGGCACCTTGTTGGTATAGGGTAATTCGCTCACCTTCGCCCAGTGGAAGTTCGGACGCTCGGCCCATTATCACCTCATCACCTGCTTGTCGTACTCCTCCGCCCATCGCTGGGGATTTATCATCTTATCCAAGACCTCATCTACGATGTCGTCCAAGCCATCTCTCACGCTTTGAACCGTGTCCGCTATTCCGTGCTCCTCCTTTATCTGATCGAGGGCCACATCGAGGTCTGACAGGGCCCGTCCCAATCTGTCGATCTCCTCCTCAGTGAGGCTCCCACCTTCCATCCGCTTGAAAGCCTGCAATTTGAGGGTATCTCTTATTATCTCCACTAGAGTGATGACCAGTCCCAAGATTCCGTGCTTGAAATTATCTTCGTCAAGGTCGACTATACCGGCCACAATCTCCCTCTCCTCCTCGATCTATCTCACCAACGGGGGCGAGGCTTCGTTCTCCCCCTCTAGCGGGGGCTCACCCAGTCACAGCTAGGGCATCCTTTCTCTAGCAACTGCTTGGTAGGAGCACGGCGCTGACAGCGAGGACAGGTCTCCATCTCCCCGGCGATGCGGTTGATAGCCTTCTCCCACTCAGTCAGATCATCGCCCGCAAAGAGAGCCGTTTTCGCGCCCGGTGGGCTTCCATAGAAGAGGCAAAGAACAGGCCTCTCCTTTATCAGCCCCCCTAGATCCCTGGTCTCTATCGTGGCCTCCCTTATCTCGGTGAAGGAGACCCCGAATAATATCTTGCGATCCTCATTACACCACCAAAAGAGACGCTTGTCGGTCAGATACAACCGACCTGGCCTCCAGGTTTCTCCCATGATGCCAGAGGCCGGAACTTGATACCACATCTTGGCCTTAGCGGTTATTTCATTTTCCCTAAGGAGACTATCCATCTCCGCATCGAGGGGAGAAAGCACAGGGTTCTCATCCAAGGGAAGGTCTAACACCTTCATCCTCCCCCGAATGGCCTCTTGAAGTTCCCTTGGCTTTTCGGCATAGAGATAGGCTACCCTTTCAGGGTTGAGGGTGAGGTAAACCATATCTCTTTCCATGCCCGTGAAGTGAGTTTCTCTTCTTATGGCCAAGCCTTTGATCTTCTCCAGGGCGGTTTCGAAGAGCATCTCCCCAGGCTCACTGCGAAACAGAAAGAGCCTCTTGTTGGTGAGGTAGAGATGTCCAGGTCGCCAAGTGCGGTAGATACCTTCGCTATGCCAATGGGCCCCGTACATCCGTAAGAGAATCTCCTCTTCAGCCAATAAGAGCGGTTCCCTCTTTTTGATATATTCCCATTCGCGGGTGCGCTCGTCCCACTCCCGCATCAACCCGTACTTCAACATGGTCTCCATGCCCGCCAGAGCCGCTCTGAGGTTAACCCCTAACAAGGGGATCCCGGCCACGGAGATGATGATATCGGCGTTGATCACCAGCCCTTTCTCCAGGACTCTATCTAGGAGGTCAACCAGAGTAGCTTTGCGGTATCTCGATGGTAGTAGAACAGGTTTTGCTTCCAATGTTTCCTCTTGAAGGAATCTACTTCTGCGATGGCGAGAGTGCTGCCGCCGGTTGGCGACTGTTCCCTATTCGGCAGGCATCACTTCCAGCCGCAGAGATAACACCCCCTTTTGATGAGTTCGCTTTTCAGCACCAGGCGACCACACTGGGGGCATTTAGCCTTCAAAACCCTTTCATCTCGCACCATTTCAGCCCCAGGCAGCCAGCCACAGACATAGCAGCCTCCTCTCTTTTTAACCTCGCTTTTGAGCACCAAAGCGCTACAATGGAGACACTTCACATATCTCGGGTCCCCCCTCTTCTGATCCCCTTTCTTCGCCGCGCCTGAGATCACATCTATCAGGATCCAGAAGGGCTCCATAAATATCATCTCATTGCCTCTTGCTCACGAACACAAGAGCCTTCGCAAAGGCTCTCATGACATCTGGCTGGCGATATTGCTTCTTTTCAAGCCTCTATGGCCTTGGCTTCAGCCCGGGCGCTAACCCAGCCACACCAAGGACAGCCCGCTCCCAGCAGTTCCTCCGCCGCCACCCGTTTGCCGCACTGAGGGCATTCTTCCTTGGGGATTTGGGCCTCGGCCCAGGCTGGCGTTTCGATGTTAGTCCCAGAAGGAAACTCCAGGCCGTATCTGGCAGCAGTCTCAAAGGAGGCCAAGGCCGCCCTTATTTTGATGCCCAGAAGTTCTACGCCCACCACGGAGACTACGATGTCGGCGTTGATCACCAAGCCCTTGTCCAGGATGGCATCTACAACATCAACCAAGGTACCATGCCGGTCCGGCTCCACATATTGTTGTCTGGCCAATTTGGCTTATCTCCTTCCGCAAAAGTTTTGGTCTATCAGCGATCGCACGGGGCTTTGCTGCCCAGACTTGACTTCTCGGTGCCCGCCGAAACCTACGGTAGCCAAAAGGTCTCGGTAGCCCAGCCCGGAAGATGACTGTTAGACCTAGATGGGCAATATGGGCATCGCGCCCCACGACCAAAGCGCCTACAAGCCTTCAGCCTCCAGCCGCGCCCTGCGCTTCTCCTCGGCCCGCTTTTCGGCGTGGACCTCGTCCAGTATCTCTTTGACTCGCGCCCGGCGTACTTCCTTTATGTCCTTGAACCTCTGAGGCGTATAGAGCAACTCCAGGAGCCAGTAAAGATGCTTGGCCCGGTAACTTTGCCCCTTGCTCTCAAACAGGTGAGCCAAGTTCAGCATCCTTTCTCTGGCCTCTTCTTCCTCTGGGGTGCCATGATATTGGTCGATGATCTGCCGGTAGCCATCGATGGCTTCGCTGTAGTGTCCGTCTTCCTCCTGTTTGATACATTCTCTCAATATCGCCACCCTGCGAGCGGCCTCGACCTGCTCTAGGACCGATTCCTCTTTCTTTTCTCGCTTAGCCATTCTCTATCCTCCTCTATAATGTTTCCCCAAAGCGGGAATTTGATCTCTGATGCTAGAGCGGTAAGTGAAATGGGAAGTTTGACGCCTTCCGCCGCTACTTGAACCCTTCGGGGAATACCCTGCGCCACCAGGCCTCATCTTCCTCGAACTGCTCATCTTTCTTGTGCTCGCGAATGGCGTTCAGCCGCTCCATCAACTCCTTCTCCTGGGCCTCGAAATCCTCCGTCCCGATCTCTTCCGTCTCGTAGCGAATCTCCAACTCCATCAACTGCTGCACGACGCGGTCCTCATCGAGTTGCTCTGCCTCCACTTCTCCATGGATTTGCTGGAGCAGCCAACTTGCAGATTTGACCGGTACAGTCACTGGTGCAGCGAGTACCTTACCCGCCGTCTTAAGCAATTGGTGTTCTAGCCATGATGTGAAGAACATGGTTACACTCCCTTCTCCTTGGGCTACGTTGCCATCGCCTTTTCGGCTGTTGTGACTACTCCTGTGCCAAAACAACGCAGGCAGTAAAGGTGCATCCCGTCGATGCCTGTTCCCTGGCAAAGGGGACAGGTTTCCGCTGGCTCCTCGACGGCTCTCACCCCTTTCCCTCCACAGCCCAGGCACCTCAGCCTCATGAAGGGTTGGATACCGGTTCACCTCCACCCATTTCCCTCTCTAGAACTTGAGGCTCGCAGTTAGTTTTTTGGCCATCGCTTTCGTCTTCTGTTAGATGGATACCACCCCTGCACCCAAGCAGGTAGTACAGAAAAGGTCTGACTCCTTTTGGGGATCCCTGCCCAGCCCGTGGCAAGTAGGGCAACTCTCCACCGGCTTCTTGACGGCGATCACCCCCTTGCCCATACAGGCGGTGCAGGTCAGGCGACTGCGGGGGTGGATACCCCTGCCTCCACAAAAGGCACAGGGCACGTATGGCTCCTCCACCTCAACCTGCCCTGTACCACCACAAACTCCACAGGCCGCCAGAGGGGAGAGAAGCCTGAAGGGGTCCTTGCCGGTGCCCTGGCAGAAGGCGCAGGGTGCCAAGGCCATCTTACCCGCTCTCTTCTTTGTCGTTTTCTTGGCTTTCGCTTTGGCGGTCATCCTTCTCACCTCCTCTCAATGCGCAATGTCCTCCAATAACTGGGGCTCCTACACTGAGACTACTCCCTTGCCCGAACAAGTAGCGCAAGGGAGATCATACTCACTTTCGGCCCGACCCCGCCCGCCGCAAGTGGGGCAGGTTTGCATTGGTTCCGTGATAGTCACCACCCCCTTGCCCTTGCATGTGGTGCAAGTCAGACGGCGGTGGGGATGGATGCCGGTCCCTTGGCAGAAAGCACATACTATGTAGGGTTCTTGCACTCGAACGGTGCCCTTCCCCCCACAGACACAGCAGTTCGATCTAGGGTACGGAACCTCGAAGGGATCCTTGCCCTTGCCCCGACAATAAGCGCACTGCACGGCGACCGATTTCCCCTCTTTCACTGTCGTTTTTTGGGCCATGGTTCTCACCTCCTATTGAACGCCTCGGCGGATGGCTGTTTCTATGCAACGCCGTCAATCCTCGTCTTCTTCCCAGTGCACCACCAGTTCCACAAAATTGAAGGGGGGCACGGGGCCGACATACTTGAAGGTCATCCTATCATTGTATCTCTCATCCAATTCGTTGACTTTGGCATCAAATTCCCCCACCCGGGACTGATGAACCAGGAAGGCGGCGTTGAGAATCATCATATCGGTGAGGACTTTGTTGGTTTCGTACCTCTCGGCCAGGGGGCTGAGAGCCTGCGCCAGTCTCCTGGCCTCGATGTCCCTTCTATTCTCCATCTCGTTATGGACCATGGTACCTAGCTGCAGCATGTGATAGCGGATCGACAACGCCCCCGATGGGTTGGCGGCGATGCGATCCCGCATCTCTTGTATGTTCTGGCTTTCAGCCACGATTGCTTGGAAGAGGCGTTCCTTCTTCCAAAAGACTTTCAGCCCCAGCTCGACTTTGTCCTCCATCTCTCTCAGCAGGGAATGGAACTCGCCATACCTTCTTCTGAGCAATCTCTTGATCTTCTCCTCCGCGTTACTCTTGCCCGGAGTGGGGTTGCATACTGTCCCGAACCTGACGGGGAGAACGGTGAAGCCCTGCTTCAGGACCTCTTCGCAGACCAATTGATGCTGCACAGTATTGGCCCGGGTGGTTTCATAATCATCCTGAGGCGAGTCGCTGACCGTCATCGCCAGATCGAGGAAGGGGATGCTGTAGACCTCATCGCCCCGACCGCCGATCCCCTTCACCGATAGGTGAAAAGGGTTCTCCTCGTGGCTCCGGGTCAAGCAATACAGGTATATCCTTCTCCCGTCATCGGAGCCGTGGCTCACCAGGTCTCTCTCTCCAAACGCTTGATCGTGACCAGACCGCTTTCCTCAATGGCCGCCGGAGCAAAGGAGCAAGAATAGTCGGTGGCTGCCTTCTTAGAGGTGATTCCTTGGGCGGCTGCCTGTCCCAAACAATAACTCCCTAATAACTTATAGGCCTGGGCGATTTGGGTAAAGCGCTCTTCTGCATCGCCGTCCGGCTGGGCATCAGGGTGACACTCCTGAGCCAGGTCATAGTAGGCCTTCTTTATTTCCCCTAGGCTGGCCTTCTCACCCAGGTCCAGTAACTCCCTGGCCTGCTTAACCTCTTTGTGAGTCATAGGCCGCACCTCGATGGCAGCAAAACTATAGGGAGGCAGGGGCCCGATGCGTCGGAAGTTCAAAGCGCCACCCATTCTCTTATCCAACTCCTCAAGCCTCTCGTCGAACTCATCCTGTCGCTCCTTATCGATGAGGAAGGCCACGTTCATCACAAAACTATCATCCATGAGAGCGTTCTTTTGCATATCGATGGAGCAGTTAGCGAGAACCTCAAGTATCTCTCTTTGATGATCTTCCCGCCTGCGGCCTAGAGATTCATATACCATCTTGCCCAGTTTAATCCTATCGTTTAGTCCCCTTAAGCCCGGTTTTCCCTCCGTCTTGGCTTTCAATTTAGCGACGGGCTCCTCGTTGCCAATCTCCTGGAAGACGGAAGCGAGGTCCCAGGTGACCACCACTTCTACCTCAACTTTGTCCTGGCTAGCGGCCAGAGCCTCCTTGAGGTTGAAATACCCTTGACGCAATACGCTTTCCACCTCTTTCTCGCCCTCTACCATGGTGCCGAACTTCATGGGTAGGATGGAACAGTCCTTCATGACCTCTTCGGTCACGCGCTGATGAGCCGCCAGATCGCGGACTATCTTCTCCTTGTCCTTTACAGCCTTGTAGTCTGTGGCTGGGCAATCGCTGACCACGGCAGCCAAATCCTGATAGGGGACAACGTACACCTCATCTCCCCGTCCGCCTATACCAAGAGGGCCGAAGGCGGTTCTCCCTCCGTTTTGGATCACTCCGTAGATATACTTGACATCCTTTGCCATGCTCTCATCCTCCATCTCGTCTATCTAGAAGCGGGTGCTAGTTCCATCGGCTGCTCATCAAGCCAAACGGCGATCTTCTCTGCCGTCTCAATGAGCTCTTGCCAGGCGTTCTTCACCGCAGGGATCTCTCCCTCCTTCATCGCCTCGCGCAGAGCCGCTACCTTGCCCCCCACCTCCCTCCTGACGGCTGGCGGCACCTCGTCGCCATACCGCTGCAATGTCTTCTCGACCCGGTAGGCCAGGCTGTCGGCTCGGTTGAGGATCTCGATCTCCTCGCGTTGCTCTTTGTCCCGCTGGGCATACTCCTTCGCCTCCTCGACCATGCGCTCGATCTCATCCTCTGAGAGGCCGCTGGAAGCGGCGACGGTGATCTGCTGTTCCTTACCTGTGGCCTGGTCCTGAGCGGTAACCTGCAAGATGCCGTCGGCGTCGATCTGGAAGGTGACCTCGATCTTGGGCTCGCCGCGTGGCGCGGTGGGGATACCCTCCAAGACAAAGCGGCCCAGCGTCATATTCTCCACGGCCATGGCCCGCTCGCCTTGCACTACGTGTATCTCCACGCTGGTCTGATCATCCTTGGCTGTGGTAAAGACCTGGCTCTTTCGGGTGGGTATGGTGGTGTTGCGCCGGATGAGGGGGCTGGCCACGCCGCCCAAGGTCTCGATGCCCAGCGTCAAGGGGGTGACATCTATGAGGAGCACCCCTTTCACATGGCCGGTCAAGGCCCCGGCTTGGATACCGGCTCCCAGCGCGACTACCTCATCGGGGTTGATATTCCGGTACGGCTCCTTCTCGAAGAGTTCGCGAACCGTCCGCACCACCAGGGGCGTCCTGGTCTGACCGCCCACCAGGATGACATGATCCACATCGGAAACCCTGAGACCAGCATCCGTCAACGCTTGCCGGCAGGCCCCGATGGTCCTCTCGATCAGATCGTCCACCAACTGCTCCAATTTTGAGCGACTGAGGGTGACATGGAGATGCCTAGGGCCACGGCCATCCATAGCGATGAAGGGTAGATTGATCTCGGCCTGTAGCGCGGTCGAGAGTTCGATCTTGGCTTGCTCCGCTGCTACCTTGAGCCTTTGCAAGGCTACCCTGTCCTCTCGCAGGTCGATGCCCTCTTCCTCCAAGAAGCCATCGCAGAGCCATTCGATGATCCTTCGATCCAGGTCATCGCCACCCAGGTGGGTATCGCCGCTGGTGGAGAGGACTTCGAAGACGCCAGCGCTCAGATCTAGGATGGAGATATCGAAGGTTCCCCCGCCCAGGTCGTAGATGGCGATGGTCTCCCGCTTCTCGGGAGGGAAATCATAGGCTAGAGCCGAGGCAGTGGGCTCGTTTATGATGCGCAATACCTCGAGCCCGGCTATCTGGCCCGCCTCCTTAGTAGCCTGGCGCTGACTATCGTTAAAGTAGGCCGGCACGGTGATCACCGCCTGAGTGATGGGCTCGCCCAGGTGGACCTCGGCATCACGTTTCAACTTCTGCAGGATCATGGCCGAAATCTCCGGCGGTGGGTACCCCCGGCCGTTGATGGCTACCCGGAGATCGCCGTTGGCGGCAGCGGTCAATTCATAGGGCGCCAGCGCCTTGTCATGTTGCACAGAGGCATCGGATAGTTTGCGCCCCATGAAACGCTTAATGGAGAAGATCGTACTGTGGGGGTTGATGATGGCTTGCCGCTTGGCCACCTCTCCCACAAGCCGTTCGCCTCTCCCGTCGATGGACACCACCGAAGAGGTGAGGCGGCTGCCCTCCCTATTGGGGATGACCATGGGCATGCCGGCCTCCATCACCGCCATCACCGAATTCGTGGTCCCCAGGTCGATGCCGATGGCCCTGCTCATTTCAATTCTGCCTCGCCAGGTTCCTCTGCCTTCCGCAGCCTGATCTCCAGGACGCCGTTTTTGTAGGTAGTTTCCATGGTGCTCTCGTCGACGTGGCAAGGAAGTGGAAGTTCCTTGGCGTATTTCCTCCTTCCGGTGGAGGAGAACTTGAGAGCGTCCTCCTCGATTTCGATTCGTACCTCCTTCTCCTCCACGCCGGGCAACTCAGCAACGACCAGGAGTAGATCATCCTCATCGAAGAGGTCGGTGAGGGGCTCCCTCACCTCCTCGACGATGGGGCCTCTCTCGGTGCGGCGGATATTGCCGAAGGGCTGCACCCTGGGGATACCACCGACTCCTCGCTGTACCGAGACGCCGTAGACGCCTCTAGGTGCTCCTCCGACCCCGCTCCGGCTGGCTCTCCGTAGCCTAGAGAGTGTCTCTTCATCGAGGTTGGCTAGATCGACCTTTTCCACCATCCCAGAGACCAAATCGATGAGATCGCCGATCCCCTTGAAGAGACCGCCCAGGCCCAGGTCTATGCCCTCCATTTCATCCCGCTTCTCCTCCTCATCCCTTGGCATCTCTTTCCTCCTTCACTATGTAATGAAGCCCCGGCGCTATTCGAAAAAAACTGCCTGTCAGGGTAACCTCTCAGGACAAGGCAGGCAGAATAGACGGCGTCCAATCGATCAATTGTGAGGATGCTCTCATTTCGGCATCCCGTTTCCTATTGTCAAGCCTAGACAAGGTGCCTGCTCATGTCTATCGAACCGCGATGATCCGCGCTGGGCCGCTGCTCTAGTCAGGGAGAGGGAGAGGATATGGCACTTCTTCCTCTGCCTCTCTGATAGGAGGTTCAGCGCGTTCCAGCAGGGCTCGGGCCTGCGAATCCAACTGGGTTATGCGATCCTCCAGGCGCCTAGCCTTGGCCAACCATATACTGCGCTGCTTTTGCAACCTTTCTTTCTCTCGTACCAACCCCTCAAGTTGTTGATGTGGGTTTCCCATCCCAGTAAGACGACGGATATTGCCTTGGTGTGGGATATCGTGGGCCGACTTCAGGAATTCTGATGTTCTAACGCGCATCGCGCCTCCCCATATTCTCTATTTGCTCTTCTTGAGCAGATCCACCAATATGTCACGCTTCTCCTTGTCGGGCTTACCGTGAGGGTTGATTTCCCGCGCCAAAACGTCCATCACTATCTGGCCGAAAGTGAGATCGCCCCCGTCGGCGTTCTGGTGGGCCAGGACCTTGCCGATCATGATGCAACTCCTGACCGTGGGGGTAGAGTCGAAATTCGTCGCCTCTCGGAAGCCCCTGACCAGATCCACTATCTTCTCGGCCTCCTCGGTGGAGACACCCGTTCGAGCCTGGGTGATGGCCAGTTCCGTCTCCCGGTCGAAGTGGGTGATGTCAATGGTGATCATGCGATCCAGCAGCGCCTCCTGGCTGAGATGCACCCCCGCGTATTCGGTGGGGTTTGAGGTGAAGATGGCCGAGAAATCAGGGTGAACCCGCAGATACCCCTTGGCGCTCTTGATGGTGGGGAGGATCAGTATCCGCTCCTCGAGCACCGGCAACAGGACGTTATTGGCCTCCGGCCTGGAGCGGCTGAACTCGTCGTAGATTAGGGTGTACCCTTCCTGGCAGGCTACGGTGAGCTGGCTGTCTATCCAGCGGTAATCGAGGCGGTCCTCCGTCTTCAGGACCGAATGGATGAACTGGTCGCGGACCCGCTTGCGGTGGTAGCCGTGCTCCCCGCCCACCAGGTCGGAGGTGCCCAACTCCTCGTCCCCCACCAGGAGCATCATGGGGCGACCGATCTGGCTGGCCAGGTGGATAGCCAGGGTCGTCTTACCACACCCCGTCGGTCCCCGGAAATGGACAGGGAAACCCCCCTCCGCGTAGGCCAGGGCCCGTTCGGTCATGCTCTTGATGAAGGGGGTCTCCACGAAGTCTGGACGTAGTGAGATCTCTACCATAGGAGTAGGGGGGCGACCAGGAACCGCTTCCGTTAGCGTCCGCTCTCTCAACTCGTTCAATGGCCCCTCCTCAACAGAGGCTCCCCTTTTCAGATCTTTAACTCTTGTGCTCATTGCTATTCTCCTCTTCTTTGCTAATGGCTAGAGTGCTGGAGAGCCCAGCACGAGGTTACCATTTCTTAGCAGATATATCCCCGGCATCCAGGCAAGACCTCCGGTCCCACCGCTGCAGGGAGGTGGCTAGACCCGCGGGCTGGCCTCATTCTCCTCAAGTTAACACACACTACTATTGAAGGAGAGGGCACTCATAATAGGGTTCACCCTCTGGGCAGCCAGCACTCCCCACAGCGCCAAAAGGAGGAGGCAACGGAAGCCGTCACGTTACCTCGAACCGCCCCGCTCCTCAACTCATTCAGCCTGTTTCTTCGGCGGTGCGGCCTCGACTGGGCCTTTTTTCCGTGCCCGTGGCTTTGGCTTCGGTGGCGCGCCCTTCAGCCCTTCCTGCCAGGCTCTCCGGGTGGCCTTCGTCTCGGCCTTCAGTCCCTTCATCAGAGCGCCGGTGTCGCTCTTCAATTGAGACCTGGCCTTGGTCAACTCGGCCCTCACCTCCTGGCCCATGGCCTGGTGATCGCTATGGTATCCAGACAGTTGGCTCTTGACCTCCTTCTTGCGAGCCTTGGTCGTCTGGCCCAGTTCCTTCATCAGAGCAGCGTTGTCGGCCTCTGATTCAGGCCTCACCTTGGCCAACTCGGCCCTCACCTCCTGGCCCATGGCCTGGTGATCGCTATCGTAGTCAGACAGTTGGCTCTTCACCTCTGCCTTGCGAGCCTTGGTCGTGTCGGCCACTTCTTTCATGTGAGCGGCGGTGTCGCTCTTCAATTGGGCCTTGGCCTGGGCCAACTCGGCCCTCACCTCCTGGCCCATGGCCTGGTGGTCGTTGCGGAACCCGGTCAGTTGGATTCTCACTCCCATGCGGCGAGCCTTGCTATCGTGAGCCAATTCCTTCATCAGGCCGCGGGTCTCACGCTTTAGGCTGCCTATGGCCTGCTTACGGCTGCGATGCGAGGCCACGATCCCTTGGGCCAACTCTCGCATCTCTTCTGGGGAAGGCATCTTTTCACCTCCTTCCTTCATATATCTTCTCGTCCCCTGGGGGACTGTCTACTTCGCAATCTTGCACCTGCGAGGCGGACGTCGAGGCCTACTCTTAGTTTTTGGGCTGAGCATGAACCTGGGGAGGCCTCGACGCCGCCCGCAAGTTGGGGACCCGATGCTTGTTCCCTACCCCTACGCCGGAGCCGCCAGCGGTGTTAAACCGATGGCCTCAGCGTACTTGAGGAAGGTGTCTACCCCAGCGACCACGACTCTCGCCTCGATGGCCAGGAGCTCGATGCCCACCAGGGAGACCCTGACCCAAGCATCGATCACGATCCCCTTGTCCAGGATCCGGTCGATAACTTCGACCAGACTCGAGGACGCGATAGCCTTCTCGACTGCCACCTTTTTCACCTCCTTTCCTCTCCCAGGAGCATCCGCTCCCGGGCAAATTATTGATATCTGCCCTCAAGCCCCACCAGAAGGCTCTAGGCCGGGGCCGCCAGCGGCGTTAAGCCGATGGCTTCGGCGTACTTGAGGAAGGTGTCTACCCCAGCGACCACGACTCTCGCCTCGATGGCCAGTATCTCGATGCCCACCAGGGAGACCCGGGCCCAAGCATCGACCACGATCCCCTTGTCCAAGATCCGGTCGATAACTTCGACCAGGCTCGAGGACGCGATAGCCTTCTCCACTGCCATTTCTTCTCACCTCCTTTCCTCCGTGACTCTTTACTTTTTGACATAAATGTGATAGAATAGTTTGTGGGGAGAGGGCAACCAGGAGGGCTAAAGGCACCTCCTGAGCTGCGCCTGAGGGTTAATCCACTACCGGCGTGCCAAACGGTGAGTAATGGTTTAGCGCGATTCTCCCCGGGAGGGCTGATCCGTGGTCAGCCCTCGCTTCTTAGTCGCGGCTTTCAAAGAAAAGAGCCATCCCAACCCAGAGTAGGTCAAGATGGCTCAGAACCTGTGCAGAATGAGCAAACGGAGTACGAAGTGCACAGATTGAATGAGGTAGTTGTTAGATTCCGCAACACTAGGAACTCTCCCCCACAAGAAGGCACCTGAAGGACAACCACACTAGAAGATATTGTGAAAGATCCTCTTCGCCGCCGAGCCCGCGGCGGTAACCTGGCTGCCATAGTCCGCCTTCGACCTTAGGCCCGTGATTTTGCGCCCCCATCTTTCGATGGGTTTGCCTTTGTCACCAGAGACAGTCCTCAAATTCCTCAAATTCCTCAATAATCTTACCACCTTCTCAGCGAGATGTCAATGGGTTATACGTCAATTTTGCGTAAATTTCCCGTAAACTCTGACGCCTCAGCGAAAGATAACGAACCCCTGAAGGGGTTAAGAAAACGCGCTCTCCGGCAGGTAGCCTTCGCTTGGAAGAGCGCGTTTCTATACGCTATTCTTCGGCGGCAACCCGGCTACCGTAGTCCACTTTTGAACCTTAGGCCCGTGGCTTTGCGTCCCCATCTTTCGATGGGTTTGCCTTTATCACCGCAATCTATTATTTTCTCAATATCGTTCATAATATAGCATTCAATAGGATCTTTCTCAATAGGATAAAGGTACTGAGTTTGCGTTAATGTCGACCGTATGGCAGAATCGGTCATGTAAAAATGAGCAACCCCGTCGCAAGGACAGGGTTGCTCCGCCGGACCCTCGAAAAGACCTTCCTGGCGAGAGTCATCATCGCTGGGGTAGACACCTTCAGCAACGCGGTCTCATCGACCTCAGATGAAACGAGTTAGGTCTCGAGGATCTGACTCTTCCTCCAAATAGTATTATACCACAGCCTCATCCCTATGTCCAAGCCTTTGCCAAGCGTCCATCGCCTGGCGGAAATGTCCCATGCTAATCTCAAAACTCTCGTAGGATTCAGAATCGACCTCGCCATTGAGAAACTCTCGAATGGCTAGCATCGAGGCCTGGCGACAAATCGATTCGATGTCCGCTCCCACTGAGCCCTCGGTCATATCGGTCAAGATCCCCAGGTCAACGTCGGAAGCCAAGGGTTTGTCCTTGGTATGGATCTTGAAGATCGCCTCCCGGGCCTCACGGTCGGGGAGGGGCAACTCAAGCAGCACATCGAATCTACCGGGACGTAACAAGGCCGGGTCGACGATGTCCAAACGGTTGGTGGCGGCCAGGACCATTACCCCTTTCAGTTCCTCAATACCATCCATCTCCGTCAAAAACTGACTGACCACCCGCTCAGCCACATGGGAGTCTCCGCCGCCATAGCCCCGTATAGGGGCCAGGGCATCGATCTCGTCGAAGAAGATGATACAAGGCGCTGCTTGCCGGGCCTTCTTGAACACCTCACGCACCCCCTTTTCGCTCTCCCCCATCCACTTGGACATGAGTGCCGGGCCCTTAACGGAGATGAAATTCGTCTCGCTTTCGTTGGCCACCCCTTTGGCCAAAAGGGTCTTGCCCGTGCCCGGCGGGCCGTACAGAAGTATCCCTTTGGGCGGGGTGGTCTTGGCCTGCGCGAAGAGCTCAGGGTACTTGAGGGGCCACTCGACAGTTTCCATCAGTATCTCCTTGGCCTCCTCCAAGCCTCCAATGTCCTCCCATCTGATATCGGGAACCTCGGTGAAGACCTCGCGGATGGCCGAGGGCTCGACCTCCCCTAGAGCGGTCAGGAAGTTGTCCATGGTCACCTCTAATTCCAGCAGCCGCTCGTAGGGGATGTGGGCCTGAGCGAAGTCGATGTCCGGCATCAGTTGACGTAAGGTGATCATGGCCGCTTCGCGGCACAAGGCTTCCAGGTCAGCTCCCACGAAGCCGTGGGTGATCTCGGCCAGCCTTTCCAGATCCACATCATCAGCAAGGGGCATTCCTCTAGTGTGTATCTCCAATATCTTCAGACGGCCATTCTTGTCCGGGATGCCGATGATGATCTCCCGGTCGAAACGGCCCGGACGACGTAAAGCAGGGTCTAAAGAGTTCGGGATGTTGGTGGCCCCGATGACTATCACCTCGCCTCGGGACTTCAACCCATCCATCAAGGCCAACAGCTGGGCCACCACCCGTTTCTCCACCTCGCCATGTACCTCCTCCCGCTTGGGAGCGATAGCGTCGATCTCATCTAGGAAGATGATGCCTGGCGCATGGCGGCTCGCTTGCTCGAAGATCTCCCGCAGGTGCGCCTCGCTCTCACCGTAGAACTTGTGGATTATCTCCGGGCCGTTGACGTGAAAGAAATTGGCAGATGTTTCGGAGGCCACGGCGCGGGCGATAAGGGTCTTGCCGCAGCCCGGAGGGCCGTGGAGCAAGACGCCCTTGGGCGCTTCGATGCCCAACCGATCGAAGACCTCAGGGTATTTCAATGGCAACTCGATCATCTCTCGGATGCGTTGAATCTCCTTGTTCAGCCCCCCGATATCCTCATAGGAGACCTTCAGCCCCCGCTCCCTGTCCGCCCCTTCCCCCTCGATCTTGGTGATCGTGGTTGCTGCTACCATAACCACGCCCTCAGGGGAGGTGCCGGTCACGGTGAAATCCACGGAGCGGGTGCCGAAGAGGTTGACGCGAACTCGATCCCCCTCAGCGATAACTAACCCTTCGAGCAGCCTTCCAACGTAGCGACTATCCGACCCTCGAGGCAGGGTCCGCCTCGAGCCAAGAGGAGCCAAGGTGATCCGCTTGGCTATCTGGTGGTCAACCTTATGAATACGGACCTTTTCGTCTAGGCTGGCCTGGGCGTTCTCTCGAATTATGCCGTCGATCTGGACGATGCCTTTTCCCCGATCGGCGTGATAGGCGGGCATGATCTTGGCTACGGTCGTTCTCTTCCCGGTGATGGCGACGATATCACCGATCGCCGCCCCGATCCTCTCGAAATCCTGGGGGTCGATGCGCGCAATGCCCCTTCCCACATCCTTGCTCTGCCCCTCTGCGACCCGCAAAGTCAGGAATCCCTCTTCTTTTCGCTTACTCTTCTTCTTAGTCATAGAAACCTCCCTCCCCCGCACCCTATCCATCTCTTAGGCCTCAACTAAACGAGAAAAGGAGATCACTCCAGAGGGGCCACCAGATATCTGGTCAGTTCCTCCACCCTCTCTTGTTTCCCCTTGAGAAGGAAACTCCTTTGATACTCCTCCACCTTCTCCTTGGCCTTGACCTCCTCCACGACGATATCGCTGGCCAGTTTAGGAATCACGTTGTGGAAGGCGCCGATAAAGAGGATGCCGTTGCGCTTCAGGCTATCATTGATGGTTTTGGCTATGAACTCGTCTCTCTCCTCAAGTAGCCTCTTCTTGGCCAGTTCATACTTCAGGGCTGCGAATAATCGCCCCGGGACTGACTTAGATTGGGCTATCTTCTTGATGAGTTCCACCTCCTTGAGGACCGTGGAGATATCCTCGGTCTTCGCTATTTTCGCCCCCCTGGCCATGAGTCTCTCCACTATTTGATAGTTCCGGCTGCCCTTTCTAGCCGACTCTTTTACGATCCTCTGGCCAAAGGAGCCATCGGCTGCTAGGCCATCCTGATAAATCTGGAAATCAGTGACGTCGAGGGAGTCCATATAACTCTCTATAGAATCCCAGAATCGGGAGATGGTTCGCTTGTGCTCTTCCCATCTCTCTTCCCCATGCATGGCCACACCCTTCTCATCCACAGTCGAAGCCACGCTGCCCAGGTCTGCACTGCCATGGATCAAGGGGACGTAGAGAAGTTTTCTCATACCCTTATACCTAGAGAAGTGGGAACTACCCCGACCTTGGGGCCTCTATAGCCGCCTTTTCCGTTCGATCTAGCCACCCTTCGCCTTGCTGACCCGCAATTCCAGGATCCCATTCTTGTAGCTAGTGGTCAGTGTCGCCGGGTCGACGAGATGAGGAAGCAACATCTCCTTGACGTACTTTCTCTCCCCCTTGGTGGACAGGGAGAGGAGATCATCCTGGATCTCTATCTCGATCTCCTCCTCATCTATCCCCGGCAATTCCACCACCACGAGGATGGCTTCCCCCTCATCGAAAATATCGACTAAGGGTTCTCGCGTCTCAGTAACTATAGGCCCTCCCTCCGTCTCTCGAATGTTGCCGAAAGACTCAACGCGAGGAATCCCGCCCAAGCCAGTTCTCACAGTGAACCCATAGACCCCTCGTGCCTTCTCCAAGCCTTTGATCTTGAATTCCCCCTGGCGGGTGACCTCAGATTCTCCCTCCTCGACCATTTCGGATAGCAACTCGATGAAATTGCCTAGCCCCTTGAAGAGACCACCTAGGCCTAAATCGATGCTGATGTCACCCTCTGGTATTCTTGTTTCCCTCTTCTTTCTTTCGTCAGTCACCTTTCACCTCCTTTTAGTTGCTTCACACCGACGGCGAATCCCTGAGAGAAGTATCTGCTTCATGACTTTGGTCCCTTAGACTCGGCGCGCTGCAGATAGTCCTCAAGGGTGGAAACGGACACCCCTATTTCCACCCTCGTCATGGCCTTCCTCCAACGTTTGCGAGCCTCTTCAAATTGCTCTGGATCCTCCTGCCACTCCCGAAACTGGGCGAAGACCCTTTCTAGGCCTTCCCCTGCCTCCTCCCACCGGCCATCAAAGGAGAGGGAACCGATCTCTCCTGCTACTACCTTCTCCCCACTCCCAAAGGCAGAGAGAGCCACATCGCGCTCAAAATCGGTGCCCTGCCCGCTGCCCACCCCGGAGACCAGATAGCCAACGGCATCGCCGAAAGCCATAGCGAACCGCCCTTCCAAACCTAGTCTATATGCAGCGTTTACGGCCAGAAAGGTCACCAAACGCAACGTGGCATCGCTGTTGTTGACCCGTGCAGAACCTCTATTCTCCTTGAGACGGGAAAGGACGGTGAGAGCGTCCTGGTAAGAGAGAGGCGGTTTGTCGTACCAATGGCGAGGGGGCAGAAGCGCCACGTTGAAATCGCGCAGGTCGAAATCCCCGATCTCCCCAACCCTCTGCAGACCAGATCTCAACTGCTGCCACAGCTTGGCAAAGAGCGCTTGAGCGACACCAACGTTAGGCCGTAGAACGATCTCTGGTCTGACTCCATCCCTCACCCACACTTCACACTCAATACCTTCCAGAACTTGCAACTCCACCGGCAATGTGATCTCCACACTACCAGTGGTCCGACCTGCTGAACGGATCCTCCGCCTGTCTAAAGCCATCCTCGCCGCCTCCCGTGAGTAGCAACACCGATAGCAGATTATCTAGCATAGATAATAGCACAAAATAGCGACTTTGTCAAGCCCTTGAATCTTGGCCGCGGGGATGACAACCCAAACATCTCTTATGAAGGAGTTTGTGATACGAATAGGGATTGGCCGCACACCGTGGTTATGGAGACCGATGGATAACTCTCTAGACTATTTTGCAAGTGCATCCCCAGGCTGAGTCGGAGGTTATTGAGGGGGGCTACAGGCGGCTGGCAGGGAAATATCATCCCGACGTAAAAAAGGACCTGAAGTCGGCGGAGAGGATGAAGGAGATAAACGCCGCCTACGAGGTCCTGAGCGACCTGCAGAAGCGAGCGGCCTACGATCAATCTCGGGCCGCTGGTTACCTACCCCTTCTTCCTGTCAAAGTGCAAGATCAGAGCGCCATTATTGAACAGCCTCCTAAGGCTCTCTTCGACAACCTCCGGTGGAAGGGCGAACTCGATGTGATAGCGAGGAGGAGCATCCTCTTTGAGACTTCGGATTGCCAAGATCCCATCCTCAGTCTCCACCGCTATCTCCTGATCCCTGTGATATGGAAAATCGATAATCAGTTGATAATCAGGGTTGCCGTCAATTATCTCCCATTCCGGGTCTTTGGGATATAAGGAAGGCTCCACAATCGCCTCCCCTTCGAATTCCCTCCTTCCTACAGGATGGTCAGATTCGTTGGCTGACCATGGTTCGACGGTCCCGGTACTTGCCAGGGAACCCTGAAGGATTGAACCATACACCACCCCACTCCTCACCCTATCCACTCCCCCTCTCGACCTCCGATTCCCTCCCCGGCCCCTGGCCCAAGTCGTACCAGGACGGGCTGGCAAGTACCGGGGCAGGCGAGGTATGGAGGAGAGGGTTCCGCGACGCCTGTCCTGGCCCGTGACAGGCCAGGGGACGAAGAGATATCCCCCGCAGGAGGGGCACCGACACCTTTCATTGACCTGGGCCCTGATAACACAAAGACAATGAGGACATTTCACCACCCTTGTCATTTCCTTCCTCTCCTTTGTGCTCCTTTTCCCAGACTTGAAATCCGATACGGTTCTTGCCCTGAAAGCGTTCTAATTTCCTGGTGTATCACAGCACGCATTCAAATTGATGACTTTTCTCCTGACAAAATGGACCGCATCTCTTAAAGATGTCTGAGCTCATCTGCCCTTGACCCCTTGATGATTTTGAGGTATAATAGAAAATAGCCGATTGGGTTTCCCAATCTAGGCAGGGCACCGTGAGAGCTTGGCAGCCTGAGCGGTGCCCCTTATTGTTTGGAAGAGGGTGCTCCCCTCTCTCTTATAGATCCACTCCACTATCTCAAGATGGTGGAGAGCATGGAACGGAAACAAAAACGGGCTGCTGAAGAAATCGGAAATCTCTTCGGCAGCCCGGCTATCCTAGAAAGTCAGGACCCGTGGCTTTGCGCCCTCGCCTTTCGACGAGTTCGCCTTTTCGGAGTGATCTTCCTCATTTGGCCATGAGGGCAAGCAGAACCCACTACTTAATAGATAATTCTACCCCAGTTCGACACATCTAAAGGTTAAGATTTGGTTAAGGTCCACTCTATCACGCCCTCACCGGGCTAAGATGATTATGGAAGGCAATACCATTAGGGCCTACGGCCCCATCTGGGCCTTGACTTCTTGACGAAGTATAATATGATGGTCGGGTTTCCCAACCTAAGCGGAGCACGGTGAGAGCTTGGCGGCTTGGGCGGTGCTCCTCTTTTTAAGTGTGCCGTCCGCTGTTGCGCATGCTCCAACGGCGCACAGATTATAGCCCATAAGCTCTATCAAGTCAATGGGTGACTGCGGAGGGAAAAATCTTACAAGTTCAGATTTCGCGGGAAAGGAGAGAAGGTAGGCGATCTGTGCCAGCATGGGTTGCTAGGCAGATTCTGAGGAAAGGCCTCCAAATGAGAGTGTCAAAGATGGCGACCGGAAGCTGGTCACGTATTATGGTAGCCAATGAAGCCGTCGCAGTCGAGCAGCGCATCCGCAGCCAGAGTGAGAGTTTCTCACAGGCTCTTGCGCTTTCTCCTGCCGTAGAGAATCTTCGCCGCCAGGGGCTGGGCCGCCGCCCAGCCCCACGTCACTATTGCACCATGATGGACGTACGTCATCAAACCCCTTTCGGTTGGGTATTGGGCGGTTCAACTCCAACCGAGCGTCGCTTACTGACGTGCTTAGTTCGCAATGCAGGACAGGTCGTCGCTCGCGAGCAACTGCTGAAGACCATATCAGCAGAAAATATCGGCACCCTTCGTTCCTACATCTCGCGTCTCCGCAATAAGATAGAGATAGGCCCAGCGCTTCCCAAGGTTATCATAACTCACCACAAGTTGGGATACTCTTTCGCTGGGAAGGAGGGGGCACGGTGGTTTCCAGAAGCGGAACCATCATGATCGGCGCTGCCTTGGGACTGTGGCCGTTGCCGTTCTAGTGATTGCCAAGCAGTGAGCCAAGGTAAAGTCCCTTTCTCGGTAAGGACGCCTCTGTTCAGCTACAGAGCATATCCTATAAGAGACCTTTGATTTGTTTACCCTCTGTTGCTATACTTGCCCCGCATCATCATCCATCGTCGTGAGATCGTTGAAAGCAAACTGTACAAACCCGGCTGCCTCACCCCATTGAGCCAGGTTCTCTGCCAGTTGCACGAAGACAACAGCAAGGAGCATGAGTACCGCTCCTGGCAGGGTACCCTTGAGGCCATCTGGAAGCCTTGGGATCTCTCGTATATGACACTCAAGTATGGCGCCTACATCTTGGAGCTCTCCGACGGAAGAAGGGGCCTGGTCTTCACTGGGAAATGTCGAGGAGGGTACGCTAGCCCAAGAAGGGCACAGTGGGTTGGGCCTGGGCCGATGGTCTTCGACAAAGGGCGGTTACATGGGCCAATGGCTTGACAGGGCGCAGGTCTATCTCACCATGGTGGTGTCTTACACCCTGGGCTTCCTCGGCTTCTTCCTGGCCGGCAAGTTCATCAGGCTGGGGCTGATAGAGCCCTGCGATGTGATCATCGGCGAAGGGGCGATCTGGTTGGCCTGGATCACCTTGGTCTTCAACGTCGTCGCAGACGTCTACACAAAGGCGAAAGAGCTGGGGATCCCCCTACCCGACCTTCCTGGGTTCCCGCGGGAGTAACCCCGCGCAACCAGGCACATCTAAGAGACAAAGCGAGACGACCACGACGGCCGCCTCGCACACACAATCTAGTTGCCCCAAGTGAACTCCACAGTATAGGTGGGAAAGTCTAGCATCGCTCTAGGGGCACCAAACGTAGGGGGCTTAACGAGAACGTCTATTGTCTCGTTAGGCTTCTTCTTTTCCCTCAGGATCCTGTAAGGATTTCTCCTCTTGGCTCTTCTCCTCGTCCAGCCCCTGCGAGGACTGGCGGAACTCCCTAATGGCCTTGCCCAGGGCCCCGCCCACCTCCGGGAGCCTCCCCACACCGAAGACGATGATGATGATCACCAAGAGGACTAAGAGTTCGGGCATACCTATCTGCGGTAGCATCTTCTCCTCCCTGGCTACAAGGATATCTGTCAAGCCATTCAAAGTATAGCACAAGTCGGTCGCTTGCACAAGCACCGATGGTCGGGCTCTTTACCTACACTGCCCTTACCTGGTATAATGGGGCAGAAATGAATTGGTGGAGTCGCGGCCACGAATCACTGAATTGGAGAGATCAGAAACCCAATTCAAGCGGCCGAAGGAGGTCGACCGAGATGAAAGGAAACACCGGAGGAATGAAGAGGGATCTACTCGGTTTGGCTTATCGACCAGGGAAGGGTCTGATCAGCAAAGCGCCATTGACCTTGATCCTCTTGTGCCTCGTCCTGTCTGGCTCTTTCCTTGGTCAGGTATATCCTGTTTCTCATCGGCCCCCTCCTCTTTTTACCCTTGGCCGATCTACCTTCCTTGTCCCCGATAACGCCTACGCTTCTAGTGCACCTGGTCGTCTTCGCCAGCCGTTATCCCCCTTCGATGAATCCTAACTCCTGGCATGTGAACGCCGTACTTCCTATTGTCTTCTTGAGCGCCGTCCTGGGAATGCGAAACTTACTCAACTTAATCAAAGAGCCCCTGAAACAGAGCAGATTGATTACAGTGGGCCCTCTTCTCCTGCTGGTAGCAACTGCTTTCTCCGCCTACTGGTTTGGACCCCTGCCCTTCTCCCGTGGCATCCATCCACTGCGTTATGCGGTCGATGAAGACATCGCTCAGAGTGTGAAGGAGGTAAGGTCTTTAATCCCCCACGAGGCCTCCTTGGCCGCAGCCCGCTACGTCGGCTCCAACTTCACCCAACAGCGAACCCTACTTCGCCTTGCGACCAAACGGTATGAGGCGCGCTTCAAAACGGTGGATCTTGCCATGTGGAAGAGAGCCGACTATATTCTCCTTGATACTAACCCCCATCTTCGGGGCAGCCGTCTTTGGTGGGACGGAGGTAGCGAAGATCTCAGGCGTGGCCATCTTTGGCGCGGCGGGGGTAGCCAACAGCTGCTCTACCGCCTTGAGAGAAGCGAAGACTATGAGCTCCTGTACTCCAAAAACAATATTTGGCTTTTCAAGAAAATCGCGCCAAATCCCTGATTCCGAAGCAGCTATTATGTCAAAGGAAGTACCCTTGGAGCCTCCCTTATGTGCGAAACTAAGGAGAATAGCATGGCCGAATTGCAACCCCGTCGCTCCGGGAGATATAGCCTCGGCGCTACCATTTGCCTAGTGGCGATTCTACTATATACCATCACCTTTTTCGTCCTCCAAGTCAGGCTCTATGAAGGGCTGCATATGCAGATCGAGGATCTGGGCCATTATGATCAGCCTTTGTATAACTCCTTGCATGGCCGATTCCTAGAAACCAGCCTGCTAAACCCCCAAGGGGGCTCCCTCTTCGCTGGTCACTTCGTTCCCATCATGCTCTTCGTTTTACCCATCTACGCCCTCTTCCCCCATACCTACGTTCTCTTTTTCCTCCAGGCGCTGGCCGCCGGTCTCGGGGCCTTCGCGGTTTTTCTCCTAGCAAGGGAGAAACTGGAAGATGAATTGGCCGCCACCTGCCTTGCTCTCGGCTACCTCCTCCACCCCTCTCTTCAAGGCGCGACGCTGAACCTCTTCGACTTCGGTTTCCACCCTGGAAATCTCTTCCCTCCTCTCCTCCTCTTCTCCTTCTATTTTCTGCGCAAGGAAAGGTACCGCTATTTCACTTGCTTCTTCCTCCTGGCTTTGATGGTACAGGAAACCTATACTGTATCACTGGCCGCTTTAGGTCTCTACATCTTCCTCACCGACGCGGGAAAACGACGAGTGGGAGCGGCTATGCTCTGTGCTTCCTTTCTCTGGTTCTTGATAGCCACTCAGGTAGTGATCCCCTACTTTCGCGCATTATCTCCACCTCAACGCTTAGGCCCCATGGAGCCCGTCGGGACAGAGTTACTGCCAGCGCTCCTTGGGTTGTTTAGACAACCCCTTTCCCTCTATCTGGATATGTTACGCCATGCCTGCTACTATCTATTCTATCTTCTAGCGCCTCTCTCCTTCTTGCCGCTAGCCCATATCCCCTCTCTCCTTGCCCTCCTACCCTATCTCTCCGTGAACCTAATGGCGCTCGCCACCAACTACTCCTACCCTCCCCTGCCGAATTTATGGCATGTTACTCCGATAATCCCTTTCGTTTTCATAAGCGCGGTTCTGGGCGGGGAGAGACTCTCCAGGTGGGCAAAAGGTGTACGCCTCAAAGGAAGGCTCTCTAGAGCATGGCCTCTTCTGGTTCTGGCTGCTTCTGCCTTTGCCTGCTATTGGTATGGCCCCCTGCCCTTTTCACGCTCGATCCATCCAGACCGCTACCTGGTCGATGAGATCGCGGCAAAGGGCGTAGCAGAGGTAAAAGCCTTAATCCCCCAGGAAGCCTCACTTGCTGCAGAAAGGCACATAGGCTCCAATTTCACCCAACGCCGAACTCTCCTTATGTTGCGCGGCGACTTGTGGAAGAGAGCGGATTACGTCCTTCTTAACTTCAACCCTAGATTCGGATATATAAGCAAACGAAGCAGACGACTAGTACCTATTTTGAAGAAAAGCCCCTCTTATGAACTGATCTACGCTGAAAATAACCTCCGGCTATTTAGACATAGACCACCACCCATGGAACACCCCTTATCGGCCAACCTAGGCAACCTAGTCCAGCTTTTGGGGTACGATTTAACTACTGATAGGCTCAAACCAGGCGATACGCTACAATTGATTCTTTACTGGCAGGCCCTGAACAAGATGGAAACCAACTTTACCGTATTCACCCACCTTCTTGATGAAAACAACCGCATCTGGGGGCAGAAGGATAACCGGCCGGTGAACAACACCTACCCCACCACGGAATGGATAAAGGGAGAGATAGTGGTAGATAGATATGATATAATAGTCGATGGAGACGCTCCGCCAGGCGAATATACCCTAGAAATTGGGATCTACGACTTGGCTACGAGTGAAAGAGTGCCTATCCTCCACGCCCAAGGGCAGGTCAAAGATAATGCCATTACTCTGGGCCATCTATGGATAGGCAAACACTAGCGAGGTGTGATCTTGGCTCAAAAGGCTTATATCGAGGATATCGCCCAATATGAGGGGCAAGAGGTAACCCTCAAGGGTTGGCTCTACCACAAGACCGACAAGGGCCGCCTCCAGTTCCTCCAGGTGCGAGACGGAACGGGGATCATTCAATGCGTGGTCTTGGAGAGAGATGTGCCTAGCCAGGTCTTCGAGGCCGCAAAGAGCCTGACCCAGGAGTCGTCGCTCATAGTCACGGGCACCGTCCGGGCCGATGAGCGAGCGCCCGGGGGGTATGAAGTGACGGTCAAGCAAATCAAAGTGGTGCAGTTGGCCCAGGAGTACCCCATCACCCCCAAGGAGCATGGGGTGACTTTCCTCATGGACCACCGCCACCTCTGGCTTCGCTCCTCCCGCCAACACGCCATCCTCCGCGTCCGAGCGGAGGTGATCCGAGCCGTGCGCGACTACTTCGATGAAAACGGCTTCCTCCTGGTCGATACCCCCATCCTTACCCCCGCCGCCTGCGAGGGCACGAGCACCCTCTTCGAGACCGACTATTTCGGGGATACCGCTTATCTGGCCCAGAGCGGCCAACTCTATAACGAGGCCGGCATCATGGCCTTCGGCAAGGTCTACTGCTTCGGGCCCACCTTCCGGGCGGAGAAGTCGAAGACCAGGAGACATCTCCTGGAGTTCTGGATGGTGGAGCCGGAGATGGCCTACGCCGACCTGGAGGAATGTATGAGGTTGGCCGAGGAGTTCGTCTCCTACATCGTGGAGAGAGCGCTCACCCGCCGGAAACCCGAACTGGAAACCCTGAAAAGGGATACAACCTCCTTGGAGAAGGTGAAGCCTCCCTTCCCCCGCATCAGTTACGATGAGGCGGTGGAGATCCTGCACCAAGAAGGGCTGGAGTTCGAATGGGGAGACGATTTCGGCTCGCCCCATGAGACGGCTCTGGCCAAGCATTTCGAGAAGCCCCTTTTCGTCCACCACTTCCCCACCCACTGCAAGGCCTTCTACATGGAGTCAGACCCCGACCACCCCGAACTCAGCCTCTCGGTCGATCTCCTGGCCCCAGAGGGGTACGGGGAGATCATCGGCGGGGGGCAGCGCATCGCCGACTATGATTTACTGGTCAAGCGCATCGAGGAGCACAACCTACCCCGCGAAGCCTTCGAGTGGTATCTGGACTTGCGGCGGTACGGTTCCGTCCCCCACTCCGGCTTCGGCCTGGGGATAGAGCGGACCGTGGCCTGGATATGTGGCATCGAGCATATTCGGGAGACGATCCCGTTTCCCAGGATGCTGTATAGGCTGTATCCATAACCATCGGCCAAAACGAGCGGCTACCTCAGCAGACAACTAGCCCTTCCCAACATCAAGTTGAAATGTGCAATGGGCAAGGATAGCGAAGTAACAGAACCCCTCCCCAGCGAGTGCCAGCGCATTGTGGATTCCTTCGATGAGAGTCTCACCGAATTAGCGCTGCTTCATACCCGCATCTGGGCGGAGATTCAAGAGCGTCGCGACCTAGAGACCATCGCTGACGAGGTTGTGTATCTGTTCATGAACCGCGCCCGGGACATGGCCGAGTCCATCTTCTTGCTTTGTGAGAAGGGCAGCCTAGAGGACGCAGCTATCGTCTTGCGTTCGTTTTTGGAACTCATTATCGATTTCAAGTGGATAATGCGCCGAAAGGAGGCTAGATCCAGGAGGTATCTCTGCTGGATGAACGTACTTAACTATCGCAGGCTCCAAGAACGCAGAAAGCAACCTCAACTGTCCTTATTTCCTGATGACCTTGAGCGGGATGCCGAAGCAATCGAGCACTTATACAAGGAATCTATGAGACGATTTCGCTATCGCAAGGGCTGGTCGGACAAATCGCTACGAACGAGGGCTGAAGAAGCTGGAGAAAGCGACCTATACCAACAAATATACCGCAGACTTTCTGATTATACGCACCTTGCAGCTGAGAGCTTTCATCGTTTTATCATTTGGTCTGATCCTGAGAAGCGGCATTTTCTCCTCGCTCGCCCAGAGCCTTCTGCGTTTTGGCTATACACGTTCCTGTCCTACTCCCAATATTTTCTCTTGGAAATTCTGATGATCGCTGTCCAACACTACAAGATAGGATACTTGAAGAACCAGGTCCTTCATGCTAACTCGGAACTACAAAAGGTAAGCGATCAGATGAAACCGCTTGGCCTCGACTAGTCGATTCGAGCAAGCAGGGCAGGTTTCCATGCCCGCTCATCCAACCACACGTAGCGTCGGGCTTTAGCCCGACGAAATCCCTCCCTTTTTAGGAAGTGCTTGACATGGCGACCTATAGGCAGGTTCAAGATTATGTGAAAAAGACGTGCGGCTACACGGTGAAGACCTGTTGGATTGCCCATGTCAAAGAAATGTGCGGACTCAAGCCCAGGAAGGCGTGGAACAGAATTCACCCGGAGAAAAGAACGAACCCCTGCCCACCTGCCAAGATTGAACCAATAAAGCAAGCATTCAGACACTTTGGAATGATATAGCAAGTATGTCGGGAGGCCACAAGCGCTTCCCCTGCTCTTGTCAACCCATTCCGTTTATCCGTTCCCCATCGGTTGACTCCCCTTGACACCCCACACCCCTCGTGCTACCCTCATACGGCATTTCCGTAAAAGGACAAAGGCAGATGATTCCAAATGTTGGTACGGCTTTGATATTGACCACCTTGGCTGGGTTGTCTACCGCCATCGGCGGCCTTATAGGAGTTGCCACGAGGAGAGAGCCAGGGCCCCGTTTTATGACCATGACCTTGGGCTTCGCCGCAGGCGTGATGGTAATGGTCTCTTTCGTGGAACTCCTGCCGGGAGGCATCGAAGTCATAGGGTTTGGCCCAGCGCATTTGGCCTTCTTCGGCGGTATGCTAACCATGTTCCTCATAGATGCCCTCGTCCCCCACACATATATCGCCGAGCGGCATCATGCAGGGGGAGGAAGCAGAGCGGGAAGAAGGGGAAGAAGGCGACGAAGGCAGAGACTCCTAAAGACGGGGCTCTTCGTAGCCTTGGGGCTCGGCATTCACAACTTCCCTGAAGGTATGGCCACCTTCGCCGGGACCCTCAAGGATGTTCAACTTGGCATGGCGATTGCCGTGGCCATCGCTCTGCATAACATCCCCGAAGGTCTAGCAGTATCGGCACCGGTATATGCCGCCACCGGGAGTCGGGGCCAGGCTTTCCTATGGTCCTTCTTTGCTGGGTTGGCTGAACCGGCGGGGGCCGCCTTGGCCGCACTTTTCCTACTCCCTTTCCTGACCGATGCGCTTCTGGGTTGGCTACTGTCGGCGGTGGCCGGGATTATGATCTTCATCTCCCTAGACGAACTGGTGCCCGCTGCACGTGCTTTTGGAGAGGAGCACCTGGCCATCACCGGAGTCATCTTGGGGATGATGGTGATGGCCGCCAGTCTCTCCATACTGCGCTAGGCGCACCCCCTTGACAGCACACTGTCCCACATGCACTATTACACTTCCGCCGCGCCTACCATCTAATGCTAGACCGAGAGAAGCAGTGTGAGGATATGGCCACGCTGACCGATGTGGACCAGGGGCTTGAGCCCGACGAGAACAAGTCAGTCTACATAGCGCCACTACAACCGATCCACGTGATGTGCGTCCCCCCTGGCCCTGGATTTGAAATCCAGGGCCAGAGAAAAGCTCATCCCCTCCTGACAGCGTCTGTCTCTCTTGCTACTCTCGCGCTCACCTTGACAGCCTAGAACGCCTGTGCTATAATCTCCATTGGGATTTGGTCATCTGTCATTCGGCTCAGGTGGTCGTTTCCCATTTTTTAATTTAACTACCTCCCCTACGCGCCGAAGGAAGCGGGAACTATATCCCTTTTTTGCCTGCGGCTCACCTTTTCACCTTTTCCGCTTGACGCCCCGCGCCCCTCGTGCTACCCTCATGTTGAGATGAAAATCCGTCGCCGCCGCTACTGGCGTATCGTCCGGTTCTTCGCCCGCACTATCCTCTCCCTCCTCCTCTGGGAGGTGTTCCTGCCTCGCCTACCGGGAGGAAGGCTGGTGCGGCTTGGCGCCCCTGGTCGCCGCCGCCGTCTGGCAGCCCGCTTCCGGGCTTTGGCCGTGGAGATGGGCGGCGTGCTCATCAAACTGGGACAGTTCCTCAGCGCCCGGGCCGATGTTCTCCCCCCAGAGGTCACCGAGGAGTTGAGCGGCCTCCAAGACGAGGTCCCCCCCGACCCCTTCCCTCCCATCCGGCAGATGATCGAGAGTGAACTGGGCGCACCCCTATCGGAACTCTTCGAGGAGTTTCGAGAGCGGGCAGCGATCGGGGCCTCGTTAGGACAGGTCTATCAGGCCCATCTTCCCGGTGGGGAGCCGGTCATGGTCAAGGTGCAACGGCCCCAGATCGAGCAGTTGGTGGCCACAGACCTAGCCGCCCTTCGCCGGGCGGTGGGTTGGCTGAAGCGGTATCGGCCCCTAGCCAGCCGTGCCGACCTCGATGCCCTCCTCGATGAGTTCAGCCGCACCCTCTACGAAGAACTGGACTACATAGCCGAGGGACATAACGCCGAGAGGTTCGCCGAGAATTTCGCCGGAAACCCCAAGGTGCGCATTCCTCTCCCCCGCTGGTCTCATACCACCAAGCGGGTGCTCACCTTAGAGCGTGTCGGGGGGATCAAGATCACCGATTACCCAATCCTGACCGAAGCCGGTATCGACCGGGGGGCTGTGGCCCAGTGCCTCTTCGAGACCTACCTCCAGCAGATCTTCATAGACGGCTTCTTCCACGCCGACCCCCACCCCGGAAATCTATTCGTCCGCCCTCTAGGCCACCTGCCCCTCAAGGGGGACCTCTCGCGGGAGTTCCAACTGGTCTTCGTCGATTTCGGGATGGTAGGCCACCTCACCCCCCAAGTGATGGACCAACTGAGGGAGACGGTCATCGGCCTGGCGGCCAGAGATGTGCCCCGCATAATCAAAAGTTGGGATAGGCTGGGGTTCTTCTTGCCAAGGACCGACCTGCGCCCCATCGAGGCCGCCGCAGAGAAGGTGCTCGCCCGCTTCTACGGCCTCAGCATGGGGGAGTTGGCGAGGATCGACCATCGGGAATTCGCCGATCTAGCGCTAGAATTCCGCGACCTCATCTTCCAGATGCCTCTGCAGTTGCCCCAGGATTTCATCTTCATGGGGAGGATGCTGGGCATCCTCTCCGGCCTGGCCACGGGGCTGGATCCCGACTTCAACCTCTTCGAGGGGGTGGAGCCCTTCGCCAGGGAACTCTTGGCCGCCGAGAAGGAAGAATGGGCCGAGCGTCTCCTCAACGAGCTCCAGAGTATGGGGGCTCTCTTGTGGAGACTGCCCCGACTCACAGAGGAGACAATGCTCACCCTCAGCCGTGGCGACCTGGAAGTGCGCATCACCCGGTCCCAGGAGTTGGAAAGGCTGGTAGGCCGCCTAGAACGGGGGATGGATCGGCTCCTGAGGGGCATCGTGCTGGCCAGTCTCCTCTTGACCGGAGCCTTTCTCCTTATCGGAGGCCAGGAGAAACTGGCTTGGGCCCTCCTGGCGCTGGCAGGGCTGATAGCCATCAGCCTTTTTCTTTCCCCCCGGAACTGAAGACCAGGCCAGGAGGTAAGATAACTCCCCTCTTCAACCTCAACCCCTCAGCCTGAGAGCGGGGAAAGACGACAACCTCCTCTAGGGTGCAACCCTCGATCCGTGCACCCGGCCCCACGGTCACATAGGGACCCAGGTGTGAACGGCTCACCTCAGCCTCCGGCGAGATCCATGTAGGCCCCTCCGCCTCGACGCCTTCTTCCCTGTAACCCTCCTGGCTACTCGGAGGATGGAAGCAAAGCGACCAGTTGTGCAAGAGTTCTCCCTGCGTCTCCAGCAGCCCCTCCCAGGTATTGATATTTCGCCTCCAACCGCGCAGCCCTACCTCGCGCAACCCCTCTCCCTGAGAGAGCAGAGCCTCTGTCAAAGATACTAATCTATCTTTAGAGCGCACAAGCCGCAGAGTATAGAAGACCTCAGGGGAGAGGATATAAGCCCCGGTGGTGGCCAGCCGTCGGGCCTCTTCTACTCCTTCGTCCCTGCGTTCGGCAGGAAAAGCGTAACTGTGCCCCTCCGCTTCCCGGAGAAAGTAACCTAGGCCCTGGGAGAAGTAGTTGCACCAGGAACCGCTCACTTCTCTCCTCCTTGGCGCTGAGGAGGGAGCCCATGAGGGTTAAGGGCTCCCTCTGCCGTATAGCGTAGACCCCTTCCCACTCTCGCAAAACCCTCTCCACCTCCGGGGCTAAGTGGACTACGAAAATGGAGGAGAGGGGCAGATCGGCCAGCATCGACAACTGATATTCTAGGAGGGTGCCTCCAGGGAGATACAAAAGAGGTTTTGAAAAAGGGGCCTTGAGCCGCTTTCCTCTCCCAGCGGCAAGGATTAGAGCCTGCATCAGCCTTGCACCTTCGCCCATTGTAAATCTGCAAAGCGACTTCCGTCAATCTCGTCTTGTCATCTATCCCCGGCGATGCTAGAATGGAACATAGAGGTTTGCCAAGGCCGAAAAATGGGAATCCCTGACCTTTTCGGAGAGAAACGGTATCGCTCTTTCAGCCGCTATCTGAGGGAGGTATTCGGCTGTCGTGTCCAGAAGATCCCCCTCAATGCAGGGTTCACCTGTCCTAACAGGGATGGAAGGGTGGGCTTTGGGGGGTGCATCTACTGTGGGCCCAGGGGGTCGGGGACGGGAGCATACGAGAAAGGGGTTCCCCTCAACGAGCAGATAAGAGCAGGGGTAGAGAGCGGCAAGCGTAGGTTCGGGGAGTGCAAATTCATAGCCTACTTCCAAGCCTTCACCAACACCTACGCTCCCCTGGAGAGGCTCAAGAGCCTTTACGATGAGGCTCTGAGGCATCAAGAGATCGTAGGCCTCTCCATAGGGACGCGGCCCGATTGCGCTCCCGATGAGGTGCTAGACCTCCTAGAAGAGTACGCCAGACGGTGCCACCTCTGGGTGGAGTATGGGTTACAATCGGCTCACGACGAGACGCTGGAACTTATCAATCGCGGCCATGGTGTGGCTCAATTCGTCGATGCCGTAGAGAGGAATAAAGGGAGAGGGATCAACATCTGTGCCCATATCATCCTGGGGCTGCCCGGTGAGACCAAAGAAGAGATGATGGCCACCGCTGATCTCGTCGCCTCCTTAGAACTGGAGGGGATAAAAATCCATTCTCTATATGTGCTAGAAGGGACCAAACTAGCGGATAAGTATCGGCGGGGCGAATTCCGACTCTTGGAACTGGACGAGTACGTGAACCTAGTCTGCGACTTCCTAGAACGCCTTCCCTCAGGTATGGTCATCCAGCGGCTAACGGGCGAGGCACCCCGCGACCTTCTGGTCGCTCCTCCCTGGTCGCTGGAGAAGATGGCGGTGCTGGGCAAGATCGACGCCGAACTTGAGCGGCGAGGATCGTATCAAGGGATCGAATGGGGGCTCTCCCCGCTCCAAAAGGGAATCGTGGTTCAACGGAGGACAAGATGCCTAGACCAGAAGACGATCTAGAGAAAGAGAAGGCGGCCGACTACCGGTATCTTAAACTGGCGGGGACCCACCTAGAGATGGGACAACAACTGGCCCATGAGATAGGCCCCCTACCCCCACCGCCGGAGGGGGAAGCAGAGGCCTTGACCCCCTCCCAGATCACCTTCGCCGAGGAGTGTTGGGGTGTGATCTCCAGTTTCCATCCCACCCTACTAGATGAATATGAGGGGTGGGCTGAGGCCCTCGATCTGGAGATGGACACCCTTCTGGGGATGCTCATCGTGGGCCTGGAGGGAACCAACCTCGGATGTTCCTCCTTCGCCCTTCGCCGCCAGGGGCGGACTATAGTGGGACGTAACTACGACTTCTTCTATTGGGCCAGGTGGAGGTATCTCATAGCCGCCCAGCCCGAAGCCTACTACGCGACCCTGGGGATGAACGATGGACTTCTCTCCGGACGTCACGATGGGGTGAATCAACACGGACTCTTCGTGGCCCTACACGGGGTGGGGACTACAGCGCCGGAGAGGGTCGAGCCAGGGGTCGTCTTCCATCTCATCCCCCGCATCTTACTCGAGACCTGCGCCACCGCTGAGGAAGCGGTGATGATGGCCCAGGAGATGCCCCATCTCTCGAGCTTCAACTACACCATCATCGACCCTGAGGACATGTTCGTGGTGGAAGCCTACCCCGAAATAGTCCGTGTGCGGGAGGCCGAGAACGATTACATCGCTGCTACCAACCACTTCTTACACGACGATCTGAGCCACCTCATGGAGTCATCTATTCTGGAGAACTCCAAGCGCCGCCTCCAGAAGATCTCAAGCGCATTGTCGAAGGGAAACAGCGACCCTTGGGCTTTGGCCCGGGAGATCCTCACCGACCACCAGACCCCCATCTGTGGCCACGTGGACGGGCGAGCCACCCTCTGGTCGACCATCGGGGACTTGACTAACCAGAAGATGGCCTACAGCCTGGGCGCCCCCTGCCGGAACGACTATAAAGAGTACCCCTGGCCAGAGGGTAGAGAGGAAGAAGCGTTCTTATAAGATGAAGATCTACTTCGCTGGTTCCATCGTAGGGGGGCAAGAGAACGCCCAGATCTATGCCCAGATAGTAGAATATCTCCTGGCCAAGGGATACGAGGTCCCCTCGGCCCCTGTGGTCCGACCTGATCTCCTCGACTGGGAGAAGAGGACCCCACCCTCTTTGATCTACGAGCGGGATATAGCCTGGGTTCGAGAATCCGAGGTCATGATCGCTGAGGTATCGACGTCCTCCATGGGGATGGGGTATGAGATAGCCACCGCCCTTCAATGGGGCAAGCCGGTGCTTTGTCTCCATCGCCAAGGCTCAACGGTCTCCAAGATCATCCTGGGAAACACGGAGCCGAATATCACGGTCGAGTCTTACACCTCCCTGATAGATGGGTTCCTCTCAGGGCTATCCAACCCTAGAGGGGAAGTCGCCAATAAAGTATGATGAAAAAGGTCTATCTCGACTACGGCGCTGCCACCCCCACCCACCCCCAGGTGATGGAAGCGATGATCCCCTACCTGGGGGAGTTCTTCGGCAACCCTCAAAGCCTCCACGATTGGGGCCAGGAAGCAAGAGAGGCTGTCGAGGAAGCGAGGGGCAAGGTAGCAAGCCTGATTGGCGCTCAGCCCGAGGAGATCATCTTCACCTCCTCGGGCAGTGAGGCTAATAACCTGGCCCTCAAGGGGGTGGCTTGGGCCCAGGAGCGAAAAGGCCAGCATATCGTCACCTCCCAGATCGAACACCACTCCGTGCTCCATTCCCTGGAGAGCCTAGAGCGACAAGGCTTCACCTACACCTTTGTCCCTGTGGACCGATATGGGCTGGTCGATCCCGCTTCGGTAGAAGAGGCGATCACCGAGGAGACGATTCTAGTCTCCGTTATGCACGCCAATAACGAGGTGGGAACCATTGAGCCCCTCGGCGAGATAGCCGAAATCGCGAAAAAACGCGGCCTCCCCTTTCATACGGACGCAGTGCAGACAGTGGGAACGATCCCCATCGATGTGGAAGGGTTGGGGGTCGACCTTTTGAGCCTGGCGGGGCAAGGGTTCTACGGCCCCAAGGGGGTAGGAGCCCTCTATATCCGAGGAGGAACGCGGATCGTCCCCTTCATCGACGGAGGTATCCAGGAGGGAGGTCGACGCGCGGGCACGGAGAACGTAGCCGGGATCGTAGGGCTAGGGGTAGCCGCGGAACTGGCCGAAAGGGAGATGGCCGACCGCGCGAACCATCTAACCCCCTTACGAGATAGCCTAATTGAAAGGATTTTGGAGATCGATGGAGTCCATCTCACCGGGCATCCCACGCAGCGGCTGCCCCGGCATGTGAGCGTAGTAGTGGAGTACGTGGAGGGAGAGGCGATGCTTCTATCTTTGAACCTGAAAGGGGTAGCCGCCTCCAGCGGCTCGGCCTGCACCTCCCAAGCGCTGAAAGCCTCCCATGTCTTAGAGGCTATGGGGATCGACCCCGGCCTGGCCCAGGGCTCTTTGCTCCTCACTCTGGGGATAGGGAATACTATGGAAGATGTGAACTGCCTTCTAGAGGTCCTCCCGCCGATAGTGAAAAGGCTGAGGGAGATCTCGCCCCTCTATCACCAGTAAGCCCATGTGCAAGGGAGAGGGTTACCCTTATGGAAGCAGATGCCACTCTCGATACCTTCGGACTCCTTTGCCCCGTGCCCATCATAAAGACGGCCCAGAAGATGAAGGAACTCGAAGTAGGAGAGGTGTTGGAGGTCTTGGCCACCGACCCAGGTATCCGAGAGGATATGCCCGCCTGGTGTCGAGCCACGGGGAACGAATACCTGGGCTTGGAGGAGAGGGAGGGAGAGTATCGAGTCTACATACGCAAGTTGCAATAGTAGCGTTGACAACTACCCTCATCCACGGTATCTTTGTCTCCGCACCTAGAGAAGCATCTCTAGGTAGAAGGAGATCTTTTCAACATGTCCTTATTTCGTAACCGATCCCTCTTGAGCCTCTCTTTGGCCCATCTGACCCTTGATCTATATCCCAGCCTACTGCCCATAATGCTCCCCTTCTTAGTGGCCTCCCTCCATCTCACCTACACTCAAGCGGGGTTGGTAGTCACGGCCTCGGTAGCGGGCTCATCTCTCACCCAGCCTCTCTTCGGCTACCTGGCCGATCGATTCACACCCCGAATACTGGGGCCCCTGGGCGTCATTTGGACCGCGACCTTCATAGTTTCAGCCGCCTACGCTTGGAGCTATCCTATCCTCTTGGGTTGTATCCTCTTAGCCTCTTTAGGGTCTGCCGCCTTCCACCCCCAAGGGGCCGCCCAGGCCTCGGTGATAAGCGGGGAACGGAGGACGACCAGCCTGGCCCTCTTCTCCTTCGGGGGGAGCATCGGGTACGCTCTGGGGCCCTTGATGGGGGGTGCCGTCTTTAGCAACTTGGGGTTGAGAGGCGCAGTCCTGCTCCTCCTCCCAGCGCTGGTAGTTCTTCCCCTCCTCCTACTCCGATCTCCCGTGGAAAGAGAAGAGAGAAAGGCCCTTTTGGAGACGAGGGATCCGATGGAGTCGGGACCTACTCCCTGGCTAGCGGTGATCTCTGTAGCCATGCTAGTTCTCCTCCGCCCCTGGGCTGCTATGAGCCTTTCCACCTACTTACCCCTCCTCTATCAAAGCCGGGGGTACACTCTTTCCTTGGCCAGTCAGGTGCTTTTCCTGCTACTCATATCCAGCGCCTTTGGAGGGGTTCTGAGCGGCTTCCTGGCTGATCGATTTGGGCCAAGAAGGGTTCTCGCTTTCTCCTTGATTCTTTCTAGCCCCATGATTTACCTTTTCTTGCGCGCCCCGGGGGCGTGGCCCCACCTCCTAGTTATCCCTCTGGGGATCTTCCTAGGAGGTCTGGCCCCGGTCGTCACCTTCACAGCCCAAAACCTCCTCTCGGGTAGCACGGCCATGGCTTCGGGGTTCGCCTTGGGGGGACAGTTCACGGCTGGAGGCATCGGCGCAGCCGTCACCGGCTTTCTGGCTGACCGGTTCGGCCTTCTCAGAAGCCTCGAACCTTTAGTCCTCCTCCCTCTAGTAGCCGCGCTCTTCTGTCTCGGCCTTCCAACAAGGGAAGGCCTTGGCAAAAAGAACAAAGGAGAGATATCCAATGGAGGATAAGATAGCCGGTGCAGGCCCCCCCTTGGTGGAGGTGACGAGGGGAAAGGAGGTCGAATCCCTTCATCGTGGAGTGGTCGTGGTTGCGGATACTAGCGGGCGAGTGGTGAAAGGTATCGGCAACAGCGAGTTCGTCACCTTCCTCCGTTCGGCGGCCAAGCCGTTGCAACTTATCCCTCTCCTGGAAAGCGGAGCGGCGGCGCGGTTCGGCTTCACCGACCGGGAGTTGGCGGTCATGGCCGGCTCCCACAACGGCGAGGATATCCACCTCCAAGCGGTGGCTACTATCCTGGCCAAGATCGGGCTAAGCAGAGAAGCGTTGCACTGCGGCATCCACTACCCCTTCGATAGGATCGCATCTCAACGGTTGCGAGAGGCAAAAGAAGAGCCCTCAGTCCTCCATAATAACTGCTCTGGCAAGCACGCGGGCATGTTGGCCTTGGCCTTGCACAAAGGCCATTCCATCGAAGATTATGAGAGGCCTGGACACCCCGTACAACAGGCTATCTTGCAAAGCATAGCCGACTTCGCGGGGATGGAGCCCCAGACGGTTATCATAGCCGTCGATGGCTGCGGCGCTCCCGCCTTTGCCCTTCCCCTGCGGAGGGCTGCTCTAGCCTACGCCCGGCTGGTGGATCCTCGTGACTTTCCCCCTTCAAGACGAGAGGCGTGTCATCGAGTGGTGCAAGCGATGCGCTCCCACCCAGAGATGGTAGGAGGCTCAACTGGCAGGCTGGAGACGGAACTGATGCGCCTCAAGCCTAACACGCTTGTGGCCAAGGCCGGCGCAGAAGGCTACTTCGCCCTGGGCATCTCCCGAGAAGAGGGGGGTTGGGGAATAGCCATAAAGATGGAGGGTGGCTCCCCCCGCGGTAGAAACCCGGTGGTCATGGAGACGTTATACCAACTAGGGTTTTTGAATCGAGAGCATCTAGAGAGGCTCAGCATCTACTATCGCCCCCCGGTGAAGAACCGACATGGCCGGGTGGTGGGAGAGATCAGGCCTCGCTTGCGCCTCTAACCCAGGAGGTGGTGGGCTTATGTTGAGAGAGGCGGTGGAGAACCCTTCACCGCTTTTTTTTCTCTGGCAATGATGCTAGAATTATCCTGACCTCAGAAGAGGGGAAGGACGATCCTCATGGGTGGCGGTAAAGGGTGGAGGGAACTTCTGGCAGGCTACCGATGGCTGGGGGTGCTACTGGTCATCCTCGCGGCCGGGATAGCGGCGGTTCTTTTGATACAACCCCCTCCCCTAACCTACACCGTGGGCTGGTCATCCTCCCGCCCCCTAGATGCGATCCTTCTGGGCCAAGGCTACCAAGCCTTGGTCGATGGAAACGATGTGATTCACCTCCTCTGGCCCAAGCGAGTGGAGCGGGTGGAGCAGGTCTTCTACGCCCAGATCGACGACCAAGGGAGGTTCATATCGGGACCCACCCAACTATCAAGGCCGGAGATCAAATCGATAGACCCTTCTATGGTGTTAACCTCGGAGGATAAGGTAGCCTGCTTCTGGCTGGAATTGGAGGAGGCCCGCCGGGTGGTGATGAGGGTAGTGGGCCAGGAGCCGGTCACCCTCAAGGAGACTCCCAACGTGATTCGAGATGCCCTCAGCGTGGGGGATGGAGAAGGTCATATCTTCGTGGCTTGGTCAGAGATGGTAGAAAGCAACTTCGATATCCACCTCTTGGGGTTAGATGAGGGGGGGGAGGTGGTTTTCCCGGAGAGGCTTCTCTCCCAGGAGCCCGGCTTCGCCTTCCAGCCCGCTATCGCCGTGGGTGGAGGGGTCATTCACTTGGTCCACTTCGACGACGAGGTGACCTACGAGGAGGCCCTTTACCGCCCCTTCGACATGGATGGCCGCCCCCTGGCCCAACCCCGAGTGCTGACCAGGGTCACCCAGGCTAGCGGCCTAGGCATGCAGGGCTATCCAGTAACCCTCAAAGCCGACCCAAGGGGGGCTCTATACCTCCTAGAATCATTGCCGGGGGAGGTGCGCTATACCAAGATAGGCCCCCGAGGAGAGGATCTGGTGACTCCTCGCATCATCCTCATGGGCGGTACCCACGACTCCCATATAGATATGGAGGTGAGGGGGAGGACCCTTCAACTAACCTGGGCTGAAGAACGGAGCGGTGGGCGCCGCTTTCAAATCTACTCCGCGACCCTAGACCAAGAAGGTAACATCATAGGCCAGGAAAGTCGCCTCACCCATTCCCCTTCCAGCGCGGTCTGGCCGGTGATGGTTACCGACCACAAAGGGCGAAGACACCTCTTCTGGCAAGAAGCCCTGGGCCCATACACCTTCGCCCTGATGTACAAAAACGATATCTACTCCCTCACCCCCTCGCTCTGGCAACAGTTGGGCTTCCCCAGCGGGTCGAGTTTCCTCTACACCATCGGCTTCGCGGCCATGATGAGCATCTTGACCACCATGCTAAACTCCTGGAGGTTCATCGTTGCTTGGTTGGTCAGCATCCTCTTCCCCTTCGCCGTCGACCGGCTGGAGGTCAAAAAGGCCAAATCCCCAGTCTTCATTTTCCTGGTCATGTTATTAACTCTGGCTTTGATAGTCCGACCGGTCAGTGCGGTCATCGGCACCCCTCCCCTCGATCTGGTCCCTGCCGCCCCCTGGCTCTTCCTAGCCACGGCCACCCTTCTCACCCTATACATCGCTTACCTCTGGCAGGAGGAGTTGACCGACATCTTCCGCTGGGCAGGGATAACTATCCTGTGGGGGTATTCTTACTACTTCCTCAACGTGTTATTGATCCTGCGAGAGGGTCTTGGTCTCTAATGACCGCTCAACTCCTTGCAGACGAGATTCGGCGCTGGGGAGCCTCCCCGGTGGGCTTCGCTGATATAAGAGAAGTCGCCCCTTGGTCCCGGGCTATCTCCATCGCCCTGGCTCTAAACCCGGCCATCCTGAAAGGGGTGAAGAATGGTCCCACACCCGAATACTACAAGGAGTACCTATAAGCCAACGCGACACTCAACGAGATTGCCCAGAGGACAGCCGGGCTCCTCCTTAGGGCTGGCTATGGGGCTAGGACCTTCCCGGCCACCATCGTGGGTAGCGACACAGAGTACGAGCGAAACCTAAAGGCAGCCTTTCAGCATAAGACAGCAGCCACCCATGCCGGACTGGGGTTCATAGGCAAGAGCGGGCTCTTGATCACCCCCGACTTCGGCCCCCCGCGTCCGGCTGGTCACCCTCTTCACCGATTTGCCCTTTCCCACCGGCCAGCCTATCCTTGAGGGGCGATGTGGAGGTTGCCGTCTCTGCGTCCAGGCTTGCTCTGTCGGAGCGATAAGGGGCCGAGAGTGGCGAGCGGGTATGGCCCGAGAGGAACTCCTCGACGCCCGTGCCTGTCGCAGGGAGGCCAAACGGCTGCTCAAAGAACGAGTGGGGGCAGATGAGGCCGTCTGTGGGATATGCGTCGCTATCTGTCCCCGCGGTCAAAGAGTCAGTACTAACCTGCAAAAGGACAGTTGACTATGGAGAAGATCTCATTGAACGGAACCTGGCAACTCCTGCCCGTGGAGAAGTTCAAAGAAGAATACCCTAAGGAAGGGTGGCTTTCGATGGAGGTACCCAGCCACTGGCAGGAGCACCAGGAACTCGAAGAGCACGCTGGCAAGGTTGTATATAGAAAGAAGTTCGCTTTCCAGAAGCGAAGGCGTAAAAGGTATCGCTTGCGCCTCAACGGCATCTTCTACTGGTCCACCGTCTTTCTCAACGGTCACCTCTTGGGGGAGAACGAGGGCTACTTCTTCCCTCAGGAGTACGAGATAACCCACCTCCTGCGCGAGGAGAACACCTTACTGGTGGAGGTGGAGTGCCCGAACGAGGAGAAGAAGACCGAGAAGCGGATGATCACCGGCGTCTTCTCCCATTGGGACTGCCTGGACTCGGCGAGCAACCCGGGAGGCGTATGGCTCCCAGTTGAAATCCTGGAGTCGGGGGCGGTCTACGTCAAGGGATATCGCTTTCAGATGATGGATATTGAATCCGCTCTCGTCTCCGCTCGCCTCCTTCTCGACGCCGCCCAACCGCTCTCCGCCAAGGTTCGGATAACCTTCGCCCCCCATAACTTCCCCGGCCAGTCCCAAGCCTGGGAGAAGGAAGTGGAGTTGGCTGAAGGCGAAAACGAGTGGGAGACGACCTTGGAGATAGTCAACCCTCGACTCTGGTGGACCCACGACTTGGGCCACCCCAACCTCTATCGAGTGGCGGTAGAAGTGTTCACCGGTCGAAGAACCGTGTCGGATGAAGTAGAGTTTAACTTTGGGCTCCGTACCTTCGAGATGCGAGAGTGGATAGCCTATCTCAATGGAAAACGGCTTTTCTTGAAGGGGAACAACTACCCACCCGGAGATGCCCGGATGGCCAGCATGACCTACGAGGCCTACCAAAGGGACCTGCAACTGGCTAGGGATTCCCATATGAACATGTTGAGGGTCCACGCCCATGTGGAGCACCCCGCCTTCTACGAAGCGGCCGACGAGGCAGGGATCCTCTTGTGGCAAGATTTCCCCCTCCAATGGCATTACCGCAAAGAGGTTCTCCCCCAGGCGTTACGCCAGGTGGGAAAGATGATCGGCCTCCTCTTCAACCACCCCTCCATCGTCATCTGGTGCATGCACAACGAGCCCCTCTGGATCGCTGAGACTACGGAGGCCCTAGCCGGTCGTCGAACACTCTTGCGCTGGAACTTCCTGCGGATGCTCTGGTCCGTCTTTGTCTATTCCTGGAACCGGGAGGTGATGGACAGCCGCCTCAAGCGGCAAGCAAAGAGGCTGGACCCCACCCGCTTCGTGGTGCGCTCTTCGGGCGAGTGGGCGCTTGGTCTATGGAGGGGTGGTACCGATGGCCACCACTACCATGGCTGGTATCCCGCTTCTGGGCTGCTGCGCGCCTTCGACGATTTCCGCCGTCGCCACCCCAAGAACATCCGCTTCGTCACCGAGTTCGGAGCCCAGTCTTTCCCCAACTACGAGAGTAGCATCAAATTCATGGCCCCTGACCTGGAGAGGATCGATTGGCGCCACCTAGAAGAACGACATAGCCTGCAACGGGGCAATATGCAACATTGGATAGATGTACAGGCCTATGAAGACTTCCCTCAACTCATCGAGGCGAGCCAAGATTACCAAAGCCAGGTCAACCGCTTTTTCATCGACAGGCTCCGTTTCCATAAATACCGCCCCACGGGCGGCCTACTCGCCTTTCTTTTCCTGGACCCTAACCCGGCCATCCAATGGTCGATCATCGACTACTGGCGGGTTCCCAAAAGATCTTACCACGCTCTAAAGCACGCCTTCCACCCCCAGTATATCTTCACTCTATTGGAGAAGGACGTCTTTAAGGTCGGGGAGGAGATCGCCGCTCCCATCTATATCGTCAACGATAGCCAAGACAATTATGATCAGGTAGAGGTCATAGCCGAGGTCTTCAACGCCCAAGGCGTTCGGACCCTCCACGCAGCCTTCCCATCCCACCTAGAGGCCGACAGCGAGGCCAAGTTGGTGCAAAACCTGACCTTGCGTTTCCCCTCGCCCGGAGAGAGGAGGTTAGTTCTCACCCTGCGCTATGGCGAGGAGGAGTTTCAGAATGAGTACCGGCTTCCCATCGAGGGGTGAAAGTTGCCGCGTCGATTGCCGCAAGAAGCCATAGAGAGTCTCAAGCGGAAGGAGTGGTTCTCCGACCCCAGCGTAGTTGACCGAGCGCGAGCAGTTATCCTACCCTTCTGCCCCCGCTACATCGCCAGGAGGCGGACGGCCATAACTTTGGGCCATCTCATCATCTTCACCAAACCCCAATATTATGACCCCTGCTCTATTCAAGGCCTGGCCCTCCTGGCCCATGAACTGAAACATGTGGAGCAGTATAAGATAGGGGGTATATTCCGCTTTCTGTGGCGGTATCTCAGGGAGTGGTTCAAGGTAGGCTACGACCTAGATAGGCACCCTTACGAGAAAGAAGCCTACGCTCTCCAAAAGCGGGTGAAGAAACGGTTGAAAGGGGAGTGGACAAGAAATAAAAATAGAGGGGCAGATCTCTAAAGCGAGCCGCGGCAAGCGTCAACTCTCACTAGTTGAGCCCTTCCCGCAACCGCTTCTCTCATCTCCCTCACGGGGACCGCCCGTACCCCTTCTCTACTATCGCCTGCCCCGCCGGACTGAGGCAGAAATCGATGAAGGCTTGAACCTCCTGGTTAAGTCGCTTTTCAGTTACCAGAAGAAAGGGGCGTACCAAGGGGTATTCTCCAGAGGAAACCGCAATCGGGCTGGGCTCCACCCCCCCGATCCGGAGGGCCTTAACACCCGAGGGAAGGTCAGCCATGGAGGCGTAGCCTATCGCTCTGGGCATCTGGGATATATATTCGCCCATCGCCCCATCTGTGGGCATCACCACCGCCGTGGAGGTCACTCGCTTACCTTCCATGACCAAAGCCTCGAAAGCCTCCCTCGTCCCCGACCCCTCCTCCCGACTCACCACCTGGATATCCTCTGGTGGTGAGTCGTCGGGATGAACCCCTTCCTGGCCTCCCACCTCCTCCCAAGACAAGATCTCCCCGGCAAAGATCGACCGTAACCTCTCCAAGGTGAGAGCGCCAACAGGGTTCTCCTCGTTGACCAAGATGGCTATGCCATCCCTGGCTATCGGTGTGACGAGCAACCCATCCATCTCCTCAGGTCTCATCTCTCGCGAGACCAAGGCGATATCGATGGCTCCACCGCGCAGCGCCTCCAACCCCGCCTGGGAGTTGCGACTCTCAAGAGCGAAGGTCACGTACTCGTACCGCGAACCATAGGCCTCGGTCAAGGCTTCCATCAGGGGTTGCATGGAGGTGGAGCCAGCAAGCCGGAGATGGACTGGGGGGTGGGGCTCTATCTCGGGGAAGCAACCGCCCAAAAAGCAACCAAGAACGGCCAGTAGGGTGAGGCGATGTCTGAGTGCAGCCAAAGTAAGCATCCTATCCTCGAAAGAGGGCTAAGAGGAGCGTGAGCGTGCCCAGGAGCCAGCAGTAGAGAGAGAAGGGGTGAAGGGAGCGTCGCTTGAGGAAACCCAAGAAGAAACGGATAGCCAGATAGCCGCTGACGGCGGCAGCCAGGAAACCCAAGAGGAGCGTGGGTGCTACCTCCCCAGCACCCGATAGTCTAGCCAGGCGCCAAAGTTGGAGAAGGCTAGCCCCCAAAATGGCGGGGGGCGCCAAGAGGAAGGAAAACCGGGCCGCTTCCTCCCGCTCAAGGCCTCGCCAAAGCCCGGCGCTGATCGTAGCCCCGGAGCGTGATACTCCCGGGGCGATGGCTACCCCTTGTGCCAAGCCGACGAGGAGAGCATCGAGCCAGGTCAGGCTTTCCATCCGGCCTTCGCTCCTCCGCACCCTCTCGCCCAGGAATAAGAGCAGACCTGTCACCAGAAGAAGGATCGACACCCAAACCGGCGCCGCGAAGAGCCTTTCGAAGAGACCCTCCAAGGTGAGCCCCATGACCATCGCGGGGAGGGTGCCCACGATGATGAGCCAGGCGACCCGGGCTTGGGGGTCACCCAAACTCCGCTCCCTAAGGCTACCGGCCCAGGCCAAGGCTAGACTCCAAAGATCGCGCCGAAAGTAGGCCAAGACGGCGAGCAGGGTCCCCAGGTGAAGAAAAGTGTCAAAGGCCAAACCTGGATCCTCCCAGCCGAGGAACCAGGGGACGAGCACCAAGTGGCCGGAACTGCTTATGGGCAAAAACTCCGTGGCTCCCTGGACGAGGCCTAAGATCAGGGCTTGAAGCACGCTATCCCCCCCGCAACCTGGCCAACCAAGCCTCCTTGTTCCTCATGCGGGCCTCGTAGTCCACCACCTCGTAGGAGGCTAGAAACTCCTCCTTGAGAGCCACGAAATCCCCCCTCGATATCGCCTCCCCTATCCCCCTCATCAGTTTGAGCATGAAATGTAAGTTATGAATGGTAGCCAGGCGAACCCCCAAGATCTCCTTAGCCATCACCAGATGCCTCAGATAAGCCCGGGAGAAGTTCTGGCAAGCGTAGCACTGGCACCCCTCCTCAATGGGCATCGGATCATCGGCGTACCGGGAGTTGCGGATATTGAGTCTCCCGTGGCGGGTGAAGAAGGAGCCGTTGCGAGCGATGCGGGTGGGCAGGGCACAATCGAAGATATCGATCCCTAGGGCCGTGCACTCAAACAGGTCTTCCGGAGAGCCAACTCCCAAGAGGTGCCTGGGCTTATCCTGGGGCAGAAGGGGTACCGTCACCTCCAGCATCTGATGCATCATCTCCTTCGGCTCCCCCACGCTCAACCCCCCGATGGCATAACCGGGGAAATCTAAGTCGGCGAAGAAGCGGGCGCTCTCCTCCCTTAGCCCAGCATACATCCCGCCCTGCAGGATGCCGAAGAGGGCCTGGTCAGAGCGGGTATGAGCCTCAAGAGACCGCTCCGCCCAGTGATGGGTCCGCCTCAAGTCGGCCCCGCTCTGCTCCCGGCTGCTGGGATAAGGGGTGCAGATGTCTAGACAGAGGATGAGATCGGCCCCCAACCGCTCTTGAACCTCTATCACCCTTTCTGGCGTGAGATGTTGCTCCGAGCCGTCGAGATGGGAACGGAAAGTCACCCCTTCGTCATCCACCCTCCGAAGGTGCTCCAGGCTGAAGACCTGGAAGCCACCGCTATCGGTCATGATCGGCCCTGCCCAGCCCATGAAGGGGTGTATCCCTCCCAGGCTGGCTACTACCTCTGGGCCAGGGCGGAGGTAGAGATGATAGGTGTTGGCCAAGATGAGGGTAGCCCCCAGTTCTAAGAGTTCCCGCGGCGAGAGAGACTTTACAGTCGCCTGGGTGCCCACGGGGGCGAAGACGGGGGTGGGGATCTCCCCGTGAGGCGTACGCATCACCCCTGCCCGCGCCCAACTTTCGGGACAACGACCTACCACCTGGAAAGCGAAAGCCTTGCTCTCTTCCACGGATAGGGATTCTACCACAGAGGCGAACGGTTGACAAAAAGCGCCAACTGGTCTAAGATGGAGAAAGCGATCTTGAAAACGCGGAGATATGTCCGCGCGTACAGGAGGTCAACTGCAAGTAGCGCAACTATCCGCCGAGCAGGCGGCACAGGGGTTGCCGCCCAAGGATCGACCGGCTCTCTCCCCGCTGGTTTTGCTGAAAGCGACGAAGCGGGAGATGGCTCGCTTGGTCTTTCTGCTCTGGCAACGGGGACAAGGCAAGAGATCATCGGCCTGGCTGAAAGCGCGCAAGGCCTCAAATCTCATCTGGCAATCATCACAAAGATATTCGTAGAGGGGCATCAATGCCTCCCACATTTATTAGTGTACGTCTCGTATCGCTCGTTGTCAAATAGCCTATCCAGGAGGGGAACTTGAAAGAGCTAGCCGATCGGGCCCTAAACCTAGCCCAATTGAAGGGAGCGGCTTACGGCGACATACGGATCATCCACCTGGTAACGGAGAGGATAGATGTCAAGAACGGCGTGGTAGAAGGTCTCTCTTCGAATAGAGACCAAGGCTTTGGCATACGGGTCCTGGTCGATGGCGCCTGGGGGTTCGCCTCCAGTGCCCGCCTCACTCTCGAAGAGATAGACAGGATCACCGCCCAAGCGTTGGAGATAGCGAAGGCCAGCGCCTTGGTGAAGCGAGAGGGTGTGGAGTTGGGCCCTCTGGAGATCCATAAAGAGACCTATCGCACCCCGGTCGAGATCGATCCCTTTTCCGTTCCCCTGGAAGAAAAGATAGCACTGCTCTTGGCCGCCGATGGGGAGATGAGAAAGGTGAAAGGGATCGCCGTGGCCGAGAGCGGCATGATCTTCATCCGGGAGAACCAGATCTTCACCAGCACGGAAGGGAGTTACATAGAGCAAGAGATAATAGAGAGCGGCGCCGGCCTGGAAGCGATGGCTACCAGCGAGGATGAGGTACAAACCCGCTCCTACCCCAACTCCTTCGGCCGTCACCAAGCGACGGCGGGCTACGAATTCATCGAGAGCATGGGTCTGGTGGAGAACGCTCAAAGGACGGCCGAGGAGGCGGTAGCCCTACTGACCGCCGAACAATGCCCCAGCGGGATAACCACTCTCATCCTGGGAGGGACCCAACTGGCCCTGCAGGTCCATGAGTCCTGTGGCCACCCCATCGAGTTGGATAGGGTGATGGGTACAGAGGCGAGTTACGCGGGAACGAGTTTCCTCACCTTAGAGAAGTTAGGCCATTCCCGGTATGGCTCTGAGATAGTGAACATCACCGCTGACGCCACCCTCCCTGGAGGGCTAGGAACTTTCGGCTACGACGATGAAGGGGTTCCGGCTCAGCGCACGCCCATCGTGAAGGAAGGCCTCTTCGTCGGTTACCTCACATCCCGGGAGACAGCGATCAAGATCGGCCAGAGGAGCAACGGCGCTATGCGGGCCGATGGCTGGAACCGCATCCCCCTCATCCGCATGACCAACATCAATCTGGAGCCTGGAGAGTGGACCTTCGAAGATCTCATCGCCGACACCGAAGAGGGGATCTTCATGGATACCAACAAATCGTGGAGCATCGACGACAAGCGGCTCAACTTCCAGTTCGGGACGGAGATCGCCTACGAGATAAAGAAGGGCAAATTGGGCGCTCTTCTGAATAACGCCACTTATACCGGCATCACGCCGGAGTTCTGGGGCTCCTGCGACGCCATCTGCAACAGGGATCAGTGGCAGATATGGGGCACCCCCAACTGCGGCAAGGGGCAGCCCAGCCAGTCGGCCCATGTGGGACACGGAACCGCTCCCGCTCGCTTCAGGAACGTTCGTGTGGGGGTGATGAGATAGCTATGCTCCCCACCCAAGTTCGAAGAGCCCTCTCAACCCTCCCGGAGAGTCTACAGGGCTCCTCCATCGAATGGAGACTCGGGGGGAGCATAGCCTTGGCCCTGCAGGGGCTGGAGATCTCGCCGTGCGACATCGATCTCCTCCTCCCCAGCGGCGACACGGCCCGCTTCATGGCTGAAACCCTGGGGGAGTTCGTGGAGAGCCCACCCCACTGGCGAACCAGTGAGCCCTTCGCCAGTTACTATGGTCATCGCCGCATCGAGGGGATGAAGATCGATCTCATCGGCGAGTTAGTGATAGAGACTCCACAGGGGAGTGTGGAACTGGGGGCGGATTCCTTGCTTTGGCGGCGGGAGTCTTCCCTCCCTTTCCAGGGGTGGAAGGTGCCCTCCATCCCCCTAGAGATCCAACTGGTGACTTACTACCTGATGCCCAAGAGAGAAGAGCGCGTCAACCAGATAGTCTCGTTGTTGAAGGAGCGGGTGGATCTTGAGTTGCTCGACGAATTCCTTACCGAGCAGGTGATAACTCCTCCCGTGAAAGCAGCGATTCGGAGCCTCTTGCGAAAGGAGAAGTGATGCTTGGCGAAGCGAGGATAAAGGAGATCACGGAACGGGTGCTGGCTCTCTCCACCGCTGACCAGACGGAGGTGGTGATATTGGGGGAGGAGAATCAGTTGACCCGCTTCGCCAACTCCTATATCCATCAAAACGTGGCCGAAAAGAACGCCCAGATTCGAGTGCGGGCGGTGGTGGGCAAGAAGATAGGCGTGGCCATCACCAACGACCTGAGCGACGAAGCGCTGACTCAAGCGGTGGAGTCCGCCATCGGGGCGGCCAGGCTCCAAAGGGAGAACCCTGACTTCCTCTCCCTGCCCTCACCACAGCCCATTCCCCAGGTGGAGGGGTTCGTGGAAGCCACGGCTGGTTGCACCCCTAAGGCGCGAGCCCAGGCGGCGAGCACCATCTGCCGTCGGGCTACAGAGGAGGGGTTGAACGCTTCGGGAGCCTTCACCACCGCCGCCCAGGAGATCGCAGTGGCTAACTCCCTAGGGATCTTCGCTTACCACCCTACCTCCTTCGCCGATCTGGAGATGGTGATCATGGCCGATTCCGGCTCTGGCTACGCTCATGCTACCTCCCTCGATGTGAGCCAGATAGATGCTCAGGCCTTGGGCCAAGAGGCGACAGAGAAAGCCCTTCGCAGCCGAGACCCTATAGAGATCGAGCCCGGAGACTACACGGTGATCCTGGAGGAGCACGCCGTGGAGGAGATGCTCTTCTACCTCACCTACCTGGGTTTCGGGGCGCTGGCCGTTCAAGAGAAGCGGAGTTTCATGACCGATCGGTTTGGGGAGAAGATCGTGGGAAGAAATATCTCCCTCTGGGATGACGGACTTGACCCTCAAGGACTGCCCATGCCCTTCGATTATGAGGGCGTCCCCAAGAAAAAAGTGGATTTCATAAGAGGGGGCCTAGCCACCTCCGTGGTCTACGACACCTATACCGCAGGGCGAGAAGAGAAAGAGTCCACCGGCCACGCCCTTCCCGCTCCTAACCCCTATGGTCCCTTGCCCGCGAACCGTTTTATGGCCGCCGGCCAGGCCACCAAGGAAGAGATGCTCGCCTCTACAGAGCGAGGCATCTGGGTCACCCGCTTCCACTACATGAACCCCGTCCACCCCTTTAAGACCATCATCACGGGGATGACCAGGGATGGCACTTTCCTCATCGAGAGAGGGGAAGTCACCCGCCCCATCAAGAATCTACGTTTCACCCAGAGCATCCTGGAGGCTCTATCCTCCGTGGAGATGATAGGGAAGGAGCGGAAACTCTTTCTCAGTAGCCACCTGGGTTGTGGCTGTGTACCCGCTCTCAAGATAGATAATTTCACTTTCACCGGAGTGACGGAGTTCTAAAGAGCCAGCCCTTCCAATACAGCCCTTAATCTAGGTGGGATCTCCCTGGGCTTCCCTCTCTCATCTATGAAGACCTGTACCGTAGAGCCGGTGGCCAACAGTTGGCCGCTCTCCTGATTGTACACCTCGTATTCGAAGACGAAACTCCGATTGCGAATCTCGCCTACAGATGTCCTCACCACCAGTTCTTCATCGAAATGAGCGGGAGCCTGGTATCGGCAACTAGCCTCGGCGATGACAAAACCCAAGCCATCCCGCTCCAGGGTGGCATAGTCGTACCCGATGGCTCGCAAGTAACTCATGCGAGCCACCTCGAACCAGACGAAATAGTTGGCGTAGTAGACCACCCCTTGGGCGTCGGTCTCCGCGTACCGGACGCGGACCTCCGTCTCTACAACCCTCTTTTCCTCACTCATCCTTCTCCAACTCCCTCAGCCTCTCATCCCCTATGCCGAAATGATGGGCTATCTCATGCATCACCGTCTCCCGCACGAGGTTACGGATCTCTTCATTCGTGCGGCAGACAACCTCCACAGGCCGCTGGAAGATGGTTATCTTATCCGGCAGAACGAGATGATACCCCCTATCCCGTTTGGTGAGGGGCACCCCCTCGTAGAGGCCGAAGAGGGTCTGGCGGGGGCCTAGCCCCGCTCTTTCCATCTGCTCCCTCGTCGGATGAGCAGCCACTACCAGATCAACGTTGTCCAACCTCTTTTGGAACTCCTCTGGGAGCTCCTCAAGGGCCTCAGCGACCAATCTCTCAAAATAATCTCTTCTCATTGGATTGTTGATTTTTGGAGAAAAGTGTGCTATAATATTTATAATCCGATTGTTCGGAGGTGGATGGCCCGTATGGGCCAGCGTGAAAGAGCCAGGGTCAGAAGCCTGGTTCTTTCATTTTAGGAACACCTTTCCATAGCCCTTTACCTGCCCGGTGTATAGGTGTCGATTGAATTTTGGCGCGACTACTTCGCAAATCCTCTTTCCAAATACACCCCCTGGATCGGGAATACGGCCTTCCTCCAGTAATATCTCCTGCTTGATTGGAAAGGCTTGCAAGTCCGCCAGCTGTAATCCCGCAATGTTCCCTATCTTTGGTTTGATCTTGATCTGGCTACTAGTCAGAACCCTTTGAGCCACTTCGGAGGACAGATACGGAGTCCCCACACGATATATTCTAACATACTCTTTCTTCAGTGCACTATCTTCAGTACCGCCCCTACTTTCCGCCATCACATCGCCCCTGGCTCTAACATGATCCAGATAGCCGCAATATCGCTCGAGAATAACCTCTAGGCAGTAATGATAGGGATGCTCCGGGTATTTGTATCGCTGAACATGAGCTTTCTTATCAATCACCACCGAGATAATGGTGAAAGGTGTGCTTCTGATTAGGGCGAGAAGATCATGGTTGAATAATTGCTCATTCGCGGGATCTCTCAGGAGCGAGTAGGCTCCACGCCGGTTTATCATCGCCTTGCGATGAAGCACTAATGGTTCATCATGATCGCGATATGGGTATTCGGCGAAATGTTTGGTTTTGAGCCGCTCGATTTCAATCTGAAATGCAGGGTAGTTGCTCATGTCAAAGAGGCAGCCAGTCAAACCCAGATACCTCTTTTCTGGCTTGTCGAATACCTCATACGGATGATATGCGTGGTCCCCCGATTCATCTATGTAGATTCTATACTTGGGGGGCACTTCCTTCATTCCCGTTGCTGACACCGTTGTTTCCCGGGTTCTTGCCTCATTGCCCCTTGGGCCTTCTGATCTTCAGATCGCGATTCCTGCCGATCATGATCCCCGGCTGGCAACTTCGGCAGAAGTTAGTGAGCCGACCCCGAGCCCTCACCTCGGAGATGGGGGTGCCACAACGAGGACAGGGAGAGCCCCCTTTTCCATGCACGGCCAAGAAATCGCGGAATTTAAGGTGGATCTGATCGCCCATCCGCTCCCGGATGGCAGCGATGCTCTCCTCCAGCACCGCACGCATGGCCTCATAAAGTCTCCCTATCTCCTCTCTAGTGAGGCGTGGTCGTCTTTTGAAAGGGTATACCCCCGCCCGAAAGAGGATCTCGTCCGCGTAGGCGTTACCTATACCAGCCGCGAAGGCCTGATTGATCAGAACCCCTTTTATCTCCCCCCGATGCCGTCTCAGCCGCTCTTTGAAGGTCTCAAAGGTCACCTCCAAGGCTTCAGGCCCCTGCATAGCGAAGCCGGGCACCGAAGATAGATCAGAGGTGAGATATATCTTCCCCATCTGCTTCTGGTCCACATACCGAAGGTCGATACCATCTTGCAGGTGCCATATCACGAAGGTCTTGGCCAGACGCCGTTCAGTGGAAGGACAAAAGTAGAGCCGCCCGCTCAGCATGGGGTTTATCACCAGGTAGAGGGCGTCAAGGGAAAAGATAAGGAACTTGCCTCAACGCCCTACTTGAGTGAAAGCCTGACCCTCAAGATGAGGCCCAAGGTCGAGATCGGTGAGGTTACGCACCACGATGGGCCGCAAGACCTCCACCTTCTCTATCGTACGACCGACAAGGTACTCTTGGAGGAACTCCTTTGTTACCTCCAACTCGGAGAGTTCAGGCATTGTTTTATGTCAACTCTTGCCCCATTCGAACAGCGTTGAGCACGTCGCTGCGTCGGGGTAGGGCCACGCCCCGGTAGAGAACCGGAGACCACCCTCGATATTGCTGAGGAAAATACGAGACCGCCAGACTCCAGGTCACTAAAGCGAAGATGATCACCCAACTGCCGTCGATCTTCATCGAGAGGCGACCTATCTTCGCCATCCGCCAGGAGATGCCCATCTAACTCACCTCCACGCGGAGCATATCCCTAACCTCCCTAGGGATCGATCTCACGCGGCCCATCTTATCGGTACAGATATGCTTGGTCTGACCCACGGCCAGAACCTCCTCCGTACCCTCTTTGACCACCTCATAGGCGAAGGTTATCTTCCGACTCCGGAGTTCCTCGAGCCAAGTTTTGACCGTCACTAGGTCGCCGTATCGGGCCGGAGCCAGGAAGCGCGCCTCCAATTCAGAGACGGGAAGGTAGTACCCCCGGGCCTCCAAGTCAGCGTACTCCCACCCTCTCTGTCTCATGTAATCTCCTCGCCCCACCTCGAACCAGATTATGTAGTTCGAGTGGTAGACGATGCCCATAGCATCTGTCTCCGCATACCGTACCGGGAAGGTGATCTCGGTGCAACCCCGACTGGTCATATCTCCCCTTTCCGCATAAGATCCCCTTCACCCGGGACGACGCCCTTCCGACAAGAGTTCGCACACCTTTTCCACTATCTCCTCCAACTCCGCCAGTCGCCCTCTCCCCTCGACTCCTGTGGCTAGGACACCCACTCCCGGCTCTACAAAGGTGTAGCCCAGCCCTTCCAATTTCTCGATATTCTCCTGTACGATAGGGTTCTCATACATATTGACGTTCATGGCTGGAGCGATCACCACCGGTGCCTTGGTGGCCATCACCGCAAGGGAGACCATATCGTCAGCGATCCCCGAGGCTATCTTGCCGATGATATTGGCCGTGGCCGGGGCGATCAAGATCAGATCCACCTTTTGAGCCAGGATCACATGCTCGATCTGCCACTCCGTGGCCGGCTCGAACATATCCACCAGGACCGGCTTCCCAGAGAGGGCCTTAAAGGTCAGGGGCGTGGCAAACTCCGTGCCCGCCTTGGTCATGGCCACAATAACGTCGGCCCCCAAACCCTTCAGTTTCCTCAGGATAGCTGGCGCTTTATAGGCGGCGACGCTCCCTGTGACCCCCAAAAGAATAGTCTTGCCTTCCAGGTCCTTGGCCATTTTGGGGCCTCCTTAATCTCTAATAATGATCTCTATCAACCTTCTCGCTATCTCCTCCTTGCCCTCCGCCCGAGCGACAACCTCGCCCTCTGGGTTCACCAAGTAGCCCACATGGTTCCCCCGCTCGATCTGCAAAAGGTCGTTGGCCACCACCAGGTCAGCCTTATTGGCCAAGAGCGACCGATGGGCGATCCCGATCAGTTCCTCCTCCCTGCTCCCCACCTCCAGTTTGAACCCCACCAGAAAAGCCCGAGGAGCGAGTGCTCGGATCATCTTTATCACCTTGGGGGTCTTAACCAACCTTATCTGCCACTCCTCCCGTCCCGAAGGCACCTTCTCCTCCCTTGGGGCCTCGGGCACATAATCCAAGACAGCCATAGAATGGATGATGACCTGGTAGTTGGTCTCTTCTAACTCCCCTCTTACCCTCTCCATCAACTCTGGAACCGTCTCCACCTCCACCAAGCGCAAGGAAGCGGATTCCGCGACTTGAGGGAGTACGCTCCCCTTGCCATAGATATAGGTCACCTCCGCCCCTTCCCTGAGAGCCTCTTCCGCTATCAGGGCCCCCAGCCGGCCGGTAGACTTGTTGGTGATATATCTCACCGCATCGATAGGGGCTCTTGTGGGCCCAGAGGTGACCAGGACCCTTTTCCCCGAAAGCCTGCCTCTTTTCAGCATAAATAATACCTCTCATACTCGCTATTACAGGGGTGTCCCTCGGCGAGGAGGAGTTCCCTTTTTCCGGGCTGGCAGATGAGGGACCAGATGGTGCCAAAGACACCGTCGAAGCCTCCCCTCTCTTCCACCGAGGGATGGTCTCCCCGGCATATAGGAGCCTCATGGTCCCGCAGGATCGCCTTGACGGCCTCCAAATCGACCCCCCTTGGCCTCTCTCCCACCATCTGGTGGACCCTTTCGTAACGGGTGAGGGATCGTCTCTGGCGAAGCCTATCTACCTCTATTAGTTCATCCTCGGGAGACTCCCTTCCTGGCAAGTGATTGGTAGCCACCAAGAACCCATCCTCTGGCTCCCTGATGGAGACTCGATCGGGCGTGGCCTCGGCCACGATAGCCTGATCTTCATCGGCGATGAGGTAGTTAAAAGCCCGTAGATGGGGAACCGAGGTGATGAACTGGCGCGCCTCCTTTAAACGGCTACAGGTCTCCATCAGGATGTCGATGACCAGGTACCACTGTAACCCCGGCTTTTCGACTTCCCTCTCTGGCAAGACTGAGAGAAGCACCGCAACCCCTCTCTCATTGAGAGCCTCGGGACTCCCGGCCCAATGGTGGGTCACCGAGATGCGGGAGTAGGCCCCTTGGGGTCGGATCACCCTTACCTCCCGCCATTCTCCGGCCGAGTAGAACCAATCGTAGTTGCCTCCCAGAAGGAGAAAGCCTTCCCTCGTATAAGGGGGCAAGATGGCTAAGTTGGTACAGCCGATCTGGGGCTGCCCGCTTCGGGTATAGAAATAGGTCTTGAAATCCCGGGCCGAAAGCCCACTCCCCTCGATGAGCCCCTCCACCTTCTCCAAGATGGGAGGATAGATCCCTTTAACTATGGCCTCACACTGAGCGGCCAACTCAGATCCCTGGCTGTCGCTCTCCGGTATGTAGAGAGTAGCCAAGCCACGTCCCAACCGATAGCCGATCTCATAATGGGTTCCTTCGAAAGTTCTCAGAAGCAAGTCTCGCACTCCAGACCATACTTGGCGGCTGCCCGCCGCGCCCGCTCTCCCAAGAGAGAGGAGTAGGCCTTTCTGTCAGCGGCCAAGGGGCGATAAGCCTCTAACAGGTCGGGGTAGTGGATGGAGATGGCCCGCTTCACCCTTCCCCACATGGCCCCCTTCAGGTTGAGGCTATCCACGAGAACCCGCTTCACCCCCGCCTCCCTCAACTCCCCGAAGAGGGCCTCGATCTCTTTCTCTCCATCGGAGATGTAAGGGAGAGCGGGGCCGAAGAAGGCCCAGGTCTTTAGGCCCGCTTCCGAGAGCCGTGCCAGAGCCTCGATCCGAGCCCCTGTCGGCGAAGCTTGGGGCTCGAATACCCGCCGTGCACCCTCATCGAGGCCGGTGACGGTGAAGGCCACTTCCAGATGTTTGATTTGGGACAAAAAATCCAGGTCTCGCAGCACCAAGGTCGATTTGGTCAGTATGCTGACCGGGAACTGGGGATATTCTCGCAATATTTCTAGACAGGCTCGCGACAACCGATGCTCTCTCTCCAACGGCTGATAAGGGTCCGTCACCGAAGAGAGGAGAACCTCTCCCGGTTTGGCCCGCCTCAGTTCTCGAGCCAAAATTTCTGGGGCGTTCACCTTCACATCGACGAAGGTACCCCATTCTTCCTTGTGTCCCGTGAACCTCTTCATGAAGACAGAGTAGCAATAGACGCAACCATGTTGACAGCCCACGTAAGGGTTGAGGGCGTAGGTCACCTTTGAGATACCGGACTTGCTGAGAACCGAGCGGGCCTCGATCTCCCGCACCAAAAGGCCGGACTTCATCTCCTCACCGCTTTCGGTATCGCTGAAAAGGGTGGCAACACTCTTTATATCACAACATCCACCTCAAAGCAAAAGCCTCCTTGACAAGGCCCAGCAGTCTTGCCAGAATAAGCCCATGATAGAAGTTGAGAGGGTGGGAGAGGTGCTCAAGATAATTATGGCTAACCGCCTCCTCGGTCGCCCCCTTTATTATACCGCCGCCTACTGGGTGGATGGGCTCCTCATCGATACCGGATGCCCTCGCACTTCCCGGGAACTCTTATCAGTTATCGAGGAGTTGGGGCTAGAGAGAATCGTCAACACCCACAGCCACGAGGACCACATCGGCGGAAACGCCCTCCTGCAAGAGAAGTTCGGAGTGGAGATATTGGCCCACCCCCTGGCCCTCCCCATCCTGGCCGACCCCAAAAGGTTGCACCTCCAACTCTATCGTCGCCTCATCTGGGGGAGCCCAGCCCCTTCCCAGGGGAGCCCCATCGGTGAGGTGGCAACCACTGGGCGCTACTCCTTCCAGGTCATCCCCACGCCCGGCCACAGCGAGGATCACATCTCCCTCTACGAGCCTCATCAAGGCTGGCTTTTCAGCGGCGACGCCTACATCGGCGGGCTCGACAAGGCTTTGCAGGCCGATAGCGACATCTACGCTATCATCTCTTCGCTGAAGAGGCTGGGCGCTTTGTCGGCCCAGCGCCTATTCCAGGGTTCAGGGACCGTGCGGGACGACCCTCAAGAGGCCATCGAGAAGAAGGCGGAATATCTGGAGGAGTTGGGGGAGAAGGTGTGGCAACTGCGCGGCCAGGGCTTGAGCCCAAAAGAGATAAGGGATCGCCTCCTCGGACGGGACCTGCCCATAGCCTACTGGACCCTAGGTCACTTCTCGGGACTCAATCTGGTGCGGTCGTATCTCAAGATGGAAAGGAGACGAGTAGTTTAGTAGTAGGGCAGGTATGGAAACCTGCCCTACGCTGCTAGAATTGTAGCGTCCGAGTTTATCTCGGACGAGAAAACGTCCCAGATGAACTGCGACGCTACAGCAGGGTCATCCCTTGCGCCCGGCCTTCAACTCCTCTATCAGGGCCGGCACCACCTGGTGGACATCCCCCACGATCCCCACATCCGCCAGGTCCATTATGGGGGCCCGCTCATCGGTGTTGATAGCCACGACATACTTGGAGTCCTTGATGCCCAGATAATGTTGAATGGCTCCAGAGATGCCGCAGGCGATATAGAGATCCGGCTTCACCACCTTTCCGCCAGCGCCTCCCACCCAATGCTCCTCCCCTATCCACCCCTCATCTACCGCTCCCCGGGAGGCTCCCACGGCCCCGCCCAGGAGTTCGGCCAACTCGCTAAGCATCTCGAACCCCTCTGGTCCTCCCATGCCCCGGCCTCCCGCAACCACCACCCTCGCCTCTTCCAGCCTCGGCCGAGGCGTCTCAAGCCCTATCTCCACTACTTTCACCACAGGTTCAACCTTTCCTACACTCACCTTTTCCACGCTTCCCGTCCGCCAATCGTCAGGGGGGAAGGGTTCTATAGCCCCCGGGCGCAGGGTGGCTATCTGGAGCCGTCCCCGAGGAATGGAGGAGGTGACCATCAGCCGATCGTCATAGGCCGGACTAGTTCCCAAAAGCAGCCACTCCGTCAGGTCCATCTCCAGGCGGGTGCACCCAGAGATGAGGCCCGTCCCCAAGCGTTGGGCCAGACGGGGGGCCAGATCCTGTCCCATCTCCGTATCCCCCAGGAGGAGGACCAAGGGGCGATTAGCCTCGACTAGAGCGGTCAAAGTTGCCAAATAACCCTCCGTTGAATAGTCGACCAACGTGGGGTCATCGGCCAGGTAAACGAGATCGGCTCCCCGACGGATCAACTCCTGAGCCTGATCCTCCACCTGGTGACCCAAAAGGACCACCTCCGCCCGTTCCCCCATACGGTCGGCCAACTCTCGGGCCGCAGCCACCAACTCCAGGCTAACAGGGCTGAGTTCACCTTGCGCCACCTCGGCTATGGCCCAGACGTTCATATACTCTTGGGAAGACATACTGCCTCCTCAACTAAAACCCTTCTGCTTCTCGCTCACACTGCCCCTTCAAACTCAAAGGGGATGGATGTTGAGAATATTTCCCAACTCAGTCACCTTGGGGATCACAAAATCCACACCCTCCTCCTTCTCCCACAGGGATCCTTTAGGACCGTCACCCACCAGGACGGTCACCATCCCTAGATCCTTCCCTGGCTTCAAATTCCTCGCCAAGTCGTCAACGATCAAGCAATCCTGGCCGTCGGTTTCCAAGGCCTCTATGACCTTGAGGTAAGCCCGCCTATCGGGTTTATTGATCTGCTCCAAGAAATAGATATCGAAGATGCGGTCAAAATGGCGTTCCACGCCTAGAGCCCTAACCACGCGCTCAACGTACTCGCGAGGCGAGTTGGTGAAGACCGCCTTCTCTGCCTCGATGCTATCCAACACCTCGTCCAAGAGAGGGTCAGGTGATAGATACTCCTCCACCGGCAGATCGTGAACATAGACCAGGTAATCATGGACGTCCAGATGGTGATGGAGATAGAGGCCCCGGCTGGTAGTGCCATAGTAGCGGTAATACCTCTTTCTCAGTTCCGGGATCTGGGAAGCGGGTATCCCCAGCCGTAGCCGCATATAGTCGTTGATGCGCTGGCTAACAACCGCCATCAGCCCCGTCTCCTGGGGATAGAGCGTCTCATCGAGATCGAAAAGTATATGGTTTATCCCTCTATCGTTGACGCGCATCATTTCTTAGGCAACCAGTCGAGATGACAAGTGTCGTTCAGGGTTTCTATTAACATCTCATCCCCATCATACTGTACAATGTGCAAGGAGGCGTTGTCAGCCGCGAATCGGCTGGCTATCTCTATGGCGCGGTCCGCCCTCACCCCCAAGGCATCTAGGACGATAGATTTTATATTTCCACCATGGCCGACGATGAGCACCGTCTGATCGGGATGAGCCTCCACTATCTCTCCTATGGCTGCCTTGGTCCTCTCGAAGAGTTCCAGATAGGACTCCCCCTCCAATCGCTTCACCCTTAACGGGTCGGCTCGCCACTCCCTGAGATGCTTTTGGTACCTGATCTCCACCTTCTGGAAAGTAAGGCCCGTCCAAACCCCGGTATCTACCTCCCTCAGCGATTCGAGAGCCTTCACTTCTTGGCCCAGGGCCTTCGCTATGATCTTTGCCGTCTCGTAGGCACGGGAGAGGTCACTGGCATAGATGGCCTCGATCCTCTCGCTCCTTAGCCGTTCAGCCAGGAGTTTGGCCTGCTCCCTCCCCCGCTCGTTCAAAGGGAGATCGGCCTGTCCCTGATACCGCCCCTCCAGGTTCCAATCCGTCTCCCCGTGCCGCACCAGAATCAGGCGGGTGGTCATTTTGCGGGGACAACCTCGACCACTTCTCGCCGTGAAGCCAGGTAGATGCCCGCAAGGATCATCGCTCCTCCTATCATTTTCAGGAGTGTAGGGGCCTCATTGAGTATGAGATAGGCCAAGATCGTGGCCCCTACCGGCTCTCCCAAGATAGTGACGCTGACAAAAGGGGCTGAAAGGTACCCCAGAGCCCAGTTGAAGGCCGAATGGCCGATCACCTGGGGCACCAGGGCCAAGAGAATGAACATGATATAAGTGGCAGATGAATAGCCGGTGAACCGCTGTCCGGTGAGAAGGCAGAAGATTACCGTCGCAGCCGCGGCCACGGAATAGGTGAGAGAGATGTAGGGCAAAAGCGAGATGCTTTGCCTGAGCCTTCGACCGGCCAGTAGATAGCCAGTTACCATCACCGCCCCCCCCAGGGCCAGAATGTCCCCCCAAAAGGCTCCTCTCCCCAAAGCGAAATCCCCGTAGCCAATGGCCACGCTCCCCACCAGGGAGAGGAGTATCCCTCCCACCATCCCCTTGGCAACTCGATCCATCCCCAGGAGACGGGAGAGTAGTCCCACAAAGAGGGGGCTCATGCTGACTAGGATGACGGAACTGGCCACAGTAGTATAGGCGAGAGAGGCGATCCATAGACCGAAATGCAGAGCCAGAAATACCCCGGCTATCACGAGATAGAAGAGATCCCTGCGGCTCAAGGCCCTCAACTCCTGACCAGACCTGATGAGAGCCGCGGGCCCTATGACCAGGGAGGCCAAGCCCAAGCGGTAGGCGGCGACAATAAGAGGTGGCGCCTCCGCCAGCCTGACGAAGATGGAGCCGAAGGAGACGGCTACTACCCCCACCAAGAGCACCAAAGCAGCCTTCATCCCCGTCCCTCATAGACAACGCGCCCATCGAAGATAGTATATAGGACCTCCGTTTCCAATATCTCCTCTGGCGGCATCTCAAATATATCGCGCGACAAGACCACCAGATCGGCCAACTTCCCAGGGGCGATCGACCCCTTCGCCCTCTCCTCTCCCGAAGCGTAGGCTGCTCCCAGGGTGTAGGCGTGCACCGCCTCAGCCACGGTGAGGCGCTCCTGGGGGTACCAGCCCCCTTCAGGCTCTCCGCCGGCCCTCTGGCGGGTGACCGCGGCATGGATGCCCATAAGCGGATCTAGGCTCTCCACCGGGGAGTCGGAGCCGAAGGCCAAACGAGCGCCAGAGACGAGGAGAGAACGCCAAGCGTAGGAATATCGCGCCCTCTCCCCCCAATATCTATCGGCCATCACCATATCGGAGGTGGCGTGGATGGGCTGCATGGAGGCGATGATGTCCAACTGCTTGAACCTGGGGATATCGTCGGGGTGCAGCAACTGAGCGTGTTCTATGCGGTGACGCAACCCCCCTCTTGCCCCCTTGGCGCGCAACTGGGCAAATATGTCCAGGACTTTCCGGTTCGCCGCATCGCCTATGGCGTGCACCGCGCAGGCGATCTCCGCCTCGTTAGCCCGCCCCACGATATCTTGCAGTTCCTCTGGGGAAAGGACGGGAATCCCACAATTGTCTGGCTGGCCATAGAAAGGCTCCAACATATGGGCCGTCTGCGAGCCCAAACTCCCATCGGCGAAGAGTTTGAGATGTCCCAGACGGAGGAGATCGTTGCCGAAACCCGTTTTCAATCCCAGAGTTATAACCTTCTCCAGACCCTCCTGGGGGATCATCATGCAGACCCGCACTCCCAGTTCCCCTTGGGCCAAAAGGGTCTGAAAATCGGCCAAGGCTTCCGAACCCTCACAATCATGGATGCCGGTGATCCCAAACTGTTGAGCCTTACCTATCGCTTCCCTCAGCGCCTCCTGACGAGTTTGGGGAGACGATGGAGGGAGTATCTCTTCTACCAATTCCAGCGCCCTCTCTTTCAAGATCCCCGTGGGCCCCTCGTCGTCCCGCTCGATCTCGCCACCAGGGAGATCGGGCGTCCTTTCGTCTATTCCCGCTCGCTCCAAGGCCCAGGAGTTCACCCACATGGAATGACCATCTTTTCGGCGCAACGCCACGGGGTTCTCCGGCGCCACACGGTCTAGATCTTCCTTGCGGGGAAAGCCCCCCTGCCAAAGGTGATGATCCCAGCCGAAACCGGTGATCCACTCGCCCGGCCTGCTCTTCCGAGCACGCTCCCTCACCAACTCAAGGGCTCCCTCCAAGGAATCGACTCCCTTGAAGTCGAGGCTCTTCAAACCCAGAGCGAAGTCTAAGAAATGGACGTGACAATCGATGAAGCCGGGCATCACCGCTCTGCCCTCTAAGTCGAGCCTCTCCCAGCCTCCACCTGTCATCTGGGCTCTCACCTCTTCGTTAGAGCCCACGGCCAGGATACGGTTCCCCTCGATGGCCACCGCCTGGGCTCGAGGCAGGGTTCTATCCATAGTGTAGATTTTCCCATTGAGGAGAAGGAGCCTAGACATTCAGAACCCTCGCCATCTGAGCCGTTCTAGCAACATACGAACCGCCTGGGCCGCATCCCCGGTTATCCGCATCCCCTTCCCCCGCTCCTCGGCGGCGTAGGTCTCGCGCACCTGGGTTATACCATCTCTTTCGCTTAGGGTGGCCTGATCGAGGCCCAAATCTGCCACTGTCCAGGTGGTCACCTCCCGCTCCCGGTAGGCGGATATGATGGCTGGAAGCGGAGGGTAGCGAGGCCTGTTGGCCCCTCCATCGACGGTCAAGAGCGTGGGTAGAGGAGTCTCCAACAGGGCGTAGCCGTCAGACCTTCTGCTTTTGGCCTTGGCCTTCCCATCGGCGATCTCTACTTCTTGCGCCCTGGTTATCTGGGGAACTCCCAGGATTTCGGCCAATCTGGGCCCCACCTGGCTAGCCCCGTAACCGGCCACCCGATGGCCGATGATAAATAGATCGAACTCCCCCAACTTGCCGATGGCATGGCTCAAAACCAGGGTCTCCAGAGACTCGTCTGCCGACTCCCCCGAGATCAGCACCGCCTCATCGGCTCCCATGGCCAGCGCCTCCCGCAAGGCGTCCTCGCTCTCCGGGGGCCCAAAACTCAGGGCTACAACCTTAGCCTTCTGGCTCTCCTTCAAGCGCAACGCCTCCTCCAAACCGTTCTTATCGCTGGGGTTGATAAACATCCTCGCCCTGCGGGTGTCGAGCGTGCCCCTGGTACGACTCACCCTTGCCGTCTCCGGGTCAAACCTCTCTCGTAAGATAACGATTATCTTCATTAGTTCCCCCGTTCTAGGGCCTTATCCGTACTCCTAACTCCCGAAAGAGATCGGTGGCGATGACGATCCGCTGGATCTCACTGGTCCCTTCGAAGATCTCGCCGATGCGAGCGTCCCGGTACATCCGCTCCACAGAGTAATCCCGCATATAACCCATGCCGCCGTGGATCTGCACCGCCCTGTCCGCAGCCCGGGAGGCCACCTCTGAGCCGAAAAGTTTGCATATGTCGGCCAGCCGGCGGAACTCCTGTCCCGTATCGGCCATCCAAGCGGTGCGGTAAACCAAGGAGCGGAGGGCCTCTATCTCTGTTGCCATGTCGGCCACCATAAATTGGACGGCTTGCTTGTGGGCGATGGGCCCCCCGAACTGCTCCCGATACTTGGCATATTCCAGGCTCTTCTGGAGAGCCACCTCCGCTCCACCCAGGGAAGCGGCCCCTAGGCCCATCCGTCCGATATCCAAGGTCTTCATAGCGGTGATGAAACCGGCCCCAAACTGCCCCAGTACGTTATCCACAGGCACCCGGCAATCCTCGAAGACCAACTCCCCTGTGGCCGAGCCCTGGATCCCCATCTTCTCGTCGATGGTGCCGATGGAAAAGCCGGGGAACTCCTTCTCCGAGATGAAAGCGGTCACCCCTCCCCGGGCTCCCAGGGCCTTGTCGGTGACGGCGAAGAGGCTGATCACATCGGCGATGGGGCCGTTGGTGATCCAGATCTTACTGCCATTAAGGACATAGTGATCCCCGTCGCGCACAGCCGACAACTGGATGGAGGCCGCATCGGATCCGGCCCCCGGCTCCGTGAGGGCGAAAGCGGCGATCTTCTCCCCCTTGGCCAGAGGTACAAGGTACTTCCTCTTCTGTTCCTCCGTCCCGTCGAGATAGATGGCCATGCTCCCGATACCGATATGCGCCCCTAGGAGGGCCGCCACCGAGGCGGAGACCTTCCCTATCTCCTCCATCATGAGACAGTAGCCCATCTCCCCGGCCCCAGCGCCTCCATACTCCTGGGGGAAAGGGACGCCGAAGAGCCCGAACTCCGCCATCTTCTCTATCAGATCTCTAGGTATCTCCTTCTTCTCCTCTATCTTCGCGCTAAGGGGGACGATCTCGGCCTCTGCGAACTCCCTTACGGCGCGCTGAAGCAGTTGGTGTTCCTTGCTAAATTCGAAATCCATACCCACCTCCTCTCAAGGACAAGGGGAGGCTACCTGGGTTGCAGCGGATTTGCCCCTCCCCCTCGAGGAAGGATAGCATCGAACTTCAGGAGTGTCAATAGCCGCCCGCGCCAAGGGGCAGGGTGGAAAGTGCCCTATCCCTGGGCGGAGCACCAGGGCCGCTTTGACCCTTACGCGCAGAAGAACGTTAAAAGCCCCTTCCATCCTCACTCGAAAGGGGCTTGCACTTCCCTATGCCAGATTAAGAAGCGAAATACATTGCTTTAGGGCATGCCTAACTTGCGCACTACTTCAAATCCATTCGTTCCTGGCCAGTGATCTGATTGTGAACTAGATCGATGATGGACTTCGCTAGGTCTATCCCTTGCTTCGCCTTTTTGCGGGACACCGTCACGCTGGCGTCGACGTATTCGATGTTGTGTCGATCCGTCTTCATGCGGTGAAGTTTCCCTATCGTTTTGTGATGTTCAGGACCGAGTGACCTTCGCGCAAAGTTGAGAACCGCCACATGCCCAGCGCTCTTGGTTTTCTTATACCCCTTATGTCTCATCCAAGCTTCCAAGGCCACTAGCGCTGCCTGATAGGCGATTGCATGTCCCTCCCGACGTTCACTCTCACTATCAGACTTGGCAAGCTTCTGGGCAACCCCCAGCTTGTTCCGAGCGCCAGTCAATTTTTGTTTCACGACCACTGGATTGGGTTCTATTGACTCTATCTGCTCTCTATCTATCAGGTCCTGATACGGTCGCAACTCATGCCTCCAATAAGTTCACTATGGGTCCACTTTGCACATCCGCCAGGAAAGCAGCTTTAGGCCCCCGTCTTGCCTCTAACTCCTTGGGCTCAACAACCATGTAGTTGAGATCTCTCCCGAGGGAAAGCTCCAGGTCTTGGGCCAAAAGTGCCAACTCGTCGGGATCGGGATCACCTACGATCATCAAATCCAGATCGGAACGGGAAGTGGGGTTGCCGGCTGCGAAAGAACCGTAAACGAACGCTTGCTGAACGTTGCCCAGTCTTTTGAGGCGTGCGCGAAATGGGTCTCCCACAGCCTCGGTATTGAGTATTAGTCTCTGCAACTCTCGATAACCGGGGAACTTATTGTTGACTCGATAGTACCGTCTGTTAGCCCTTCGCTTTGCCCTGAGTAAGCCTGCAGATTCCAAGGCACGCAGCTCCTTGTGCACTGTAGGCACAGACTGCCCTGTGAGGCGTGAGAGCTGACGGCAATAAAAGGCGCGAGACGGATTCATCAGAAACTCAGTTAAGAGCTTCCGCCTAACCTTTGAGGTAATCAGCTTATCCAGCATGTATCTTGCTCGCTTGGATATTGTTCGAAAAAAGCGAACGAACACCTGTACCATTATACCATGATTTGCCGCCATTGTCAATAGCCCGTAGCCACCTCACCTAGCTGGCGACCACCAGCCCGCCGACGACCACCACCATCGCGCCGCCGACGACCGCCCAACCGCCGCCGTGGTCGCCGTCACCAGCACCACATCCTGCACCACCACCACCGCGGAAACGTCGGCGGCGCTACTGGTGATGATGACCATAACCATCTGTCAATATCCGTCAGCCTGAATCATTCTCACAAAACGACGGCCCGACCGTTCCCCTTCGGCCCCACCTCCACCAGCCTCCTCTCCAAGACCACGAAAATTCGCAAGACTATGCGATTTGCATTGCTTAGGTAAGGGGACGATGATATAATAAGGTTATGAAGAAAGGGGCCTTCACCTTCGTCTTACACACCCACCTCCCCTATGTGAGGGAGGCTGGGCGATGGCCCTTCCTCATAAGCACCGGCCAGGCCAAATGGAGGCCTTCTTTTGATGTGAGGGGAAGTTGGAAGAGTACAACGAAGGGCTAGGTGTGGTATATGAGCGGCTAGTCCTGAACGATTACCTTGAGCGCCTCACGGAGCGATACCCGATCGAGCGCGTACTCGAAGCCCCTATCTACGGCATGGCCGGGGTTACGGGGATAAACAGCGTGCCTTTAGCCCAACGGGGCTGTCAGGTGACCCTGGTCGATACGGGCGCCCAACGGTTGAAAGGGGTGGAGAGGGTCTGGCGAGAATTAGGACTACCCTGCAAATTGGTGCATCTCCCCAACCTGACCCCTCTTCCTTTCCCAGATGGCTCCTTCGAACTGGCCTGGAACTGGGCTGCTCTCTGGTATCTGGATGATGTCCCTGCCCTGCTTGGGGAACTGGCCCGCGTTTCGAGCAGCCTGGTCTTCGTGGCCATGCCTAACCGGTGGCAGATCGGATACTGGTTGCGCAAGCACCTCATCGACAAGGAGTTCTTCACTCGGGTAGATGAGAGGTGGGTGGAGATAAAGCAGGTGAAGAGCGGCCTGAGGGAGGCGGGGCTCGAGATCATCGAAGAGGGGGTTTTAGACATCCCTCCCTGGCCAGACACGGTGATGCCTGCCGCGGAGGTCATAAAGCGCTTGGGCATCAACTCCAAGCGGCTAGAGGAGAGGTTCACCGGCGAAGGTTGGCGGTGGAGCACCATGGACTATTACCTAGGTCGCAAGCCAAACCTGATGGAAGAGGTACGCCGGTACACATGGCTAGAGAGGCTTCCCCTACCTTGGCGCCTGAAACTCCTCTGGGCCCATCACCGATACGTACTGGGAAGGAAGGTCTGAGTGTGAAGATCTTAGTCACCGGAGGGGCTGGCTTCATCGGCAGCCACGTCACGGAAGCCCTCTTAGCCAGGGGCGACCAGGTGCTCTGCTTCGACAACTTCAACGATTACTACAGCCCCGCCCGCAAGCGGAAGAACGTGGCCCCTTTCCTGTCCCACAGGGATCCTTTTCCCACGGGATCCTGTAAGGAAGGAGAGAACCCTTCCTACCGCCTCTACGAGCAGGATATCCGCGACCTGGAGGGGATGGAGTCTATCTTCGCCTCCGTAAAGGATCCCGAGGGACCAGAGGAGATAGAGAAGATAATCCACATGGCTGCCTTGGTTGGCGTCCGCCACTCCGTGGAAAACCCTCTCGATTACCCCTCGGTCAACGAGCGGGGACCCCTCTATCTTTTGGAGCTGGCGCGACGATATGGGGTTCAGAATTTCGTCTTCGCCTCCTGTTCCTCCGTTTACGGGGCCTCCGTAAAGGATCCCGAGGGAAACAAGAAGACCCCCTTCTCGGAGACGGACCCTACGGATCGACCCTTAGCCCCTCACGCCACTTCCAAGAAAGCCTCAGAACCGTTGGCCCATGCCTATCATCACACCTATGGCCTAAGATGCACCTCTCTTCGCCTTTTCAGCGTCTACGGCCCCCCAGGGCGGCCAGATATGGCTCCCTACCTCTTCACCCAGCGCATATCAGAGGGAAAAGAGATAACCCTCTTCCACGAAGGACGACGCCAACAGGACTGGACCTATGTCGAAGACTTTGTCCAGGGAGTCGTGGCCGCCTTGGATGCCGATTTCGAATACGAGGTTATCAATCTGGGCTACTCAAGGCCGATCCCCATGCGGGACTTCGTGACCATCATAGAGGAGTTAGTGGGAAGGAAGGCCGCCAGCATCTCCTGTCCCCTGCCCCCCAGCGAACTCTTTATCACCCACGCCCATATCTCCAAAGCCCGTCGGCTCCTGGGCTATGAGCCGAAGACTTCCTTGGAAGAAGGGTTACCCCGTTTCGTGGAGTGGTTCCGATCCCATAGGGATACTTGACGTGCGCGAGGTGGAAATTGTTTAATCTCCTCCCTCATCTCCCCCTTTATATCGCTTTCCGAAGGTTCGGCAGGCCCCGACTCCTTCCTCTCAGTCTGGTAGTGAGCGTCACCTACCGGTGCAACTCCCGTTGCCTCACCTGCAACATCTGGCAAAAGCAAGCGAAGGAGATGAGCCTGGAGGAGTGGTGGAAGGTCTTCGCCAAAATAGGCAAGACGCCCTACTATCTCACTTTCAGCGGTGGGGAGCCATTCCTACGGCGGGATATAGTAGAACTGGTAGCCGCAGCCTATGAAGAGTGTCGCCCGGCGATCATCACCATCCCCACCAACGGGCTGGCTTGGAGAGTCATCCCCAAAAAGGTAGAGGAGATACTCAAGGTAGCGCCGGGGGCTCAAGTGGGGATCAACCTCTCCCTTGACGAGATCGGCCCCCGCCATGACCTGATCCGAGGCGTAGAGGGAAACTATGAGCGGGCCCTGAGGACCTATGAGGCTCTGCGCAGCGTCAACCACCCTAACCTCACCCTGGCTATCCACACCGTCGTTTCCCGTTTCAATGTAGAACGTCTGCCCAGCATCTACAAAGAACTCAAAACTCTGGAAGCGGACATCTACATCAGCGAGGTGGCCGAGGAGAGGGAAGAACTGGGCACCGTAGGAAGCGACATCACCCCCTCGCCCCAGGAGTACGCCGTAGCCGCCGACTATCTTATAGCCGAGGCCCGAAACTTCGAACCCTCGGGGCTAGCCAAGACCACACAGGCGTTCCGGGGTTATTACTATCAGTTGACGAAGCGGATCCTAGCGGAGAGGAGACAGGTGATCCCTTGCTACGCTGGCTGGGCCTCAGGGCATATAGCCCCCAACGGCGATCTCTGGACCTGCTGCACCCGCGCCCAGCCGGTAGGAAATCTGCGAGAGAGCGGCTACGATTTCGCTCCCCTCTGGTTTGGGGAGGAGGCGGCCCGGCTGCGCCGGAGCATAGCCGCAGGGGAGTGCTACTGCCCCATGGCCAACGCCAGTTACACCAATATGCTCCTTCACCCTCCTACCCTTTTGCGTGTAGCCCGAGCCCTCATATATGCTTTGGCATCCTGAGGATGCCTCAGCATCCGAAGGAGAAGATGAAAAGGAAGATATATCAGCATCAAGATTTCGTTCTCCTCCTCATCCTCTTCGTCGCCTTTCATATTATGACCCTTCTTCTCCTACGACCTGGGGGCTACATCGCCGATTACTCCGACTATAACACCAGTTACCTCCCCTTCGCCCGATGGTCAGATAAGGGGCTTTACCCCTTCATCCACTATTGGCTAGAATGGCCTCCCCTCTTTCCCTGGCTGGTGGTGGGTGTCTACCGCTTGAGCCTGCTTGTACCCCCTTGGGTTGACCCGCGACTCTGGTATGACCTCTTCTTAGGTCTGGCTCTCCTCTTCTTTGAGATCGGCAACCTGGTGGTCATATACCTTCTAGCCTTGGAACTCTACGAGAGGGAAAGAGCCTTCCGGTGTGCTTTGATCTATGCGCTGCTTTTCGCGCCCCTCTATATCTGGTCGGGCTGGTTCGACCCTATGCCTCTCTTCTTCCTCCTCCTGGGCCTCTACCTCGTCATCAGACAACGAGCCACCTTCGCGGGGATAGCCTTGGGGCTCGGCTTCATGACCAAGATCACGCCAGCCATAATGCTAGCCGTAGGGTGGAAAGCCCTGAACTCCATGCGGCGAAAAGTGGGCCTACTTTTCGCTTTCGGGGTCACGGTATTGGCTATCGCGGCCCCCTTTCTTCTCACCCACCCCCAGTTTCTTATCGCCTCTTTCCGCAGCATGGTGGCTCGCTCCTCCTGGGAGACGGTTTGGGCCCTCTTAGAGGGGTATTACTCCTATGGCGTGGTAGCCGGGGACCGTTTCGATCCCCTGGCCAATGTGGCCACCCACCCCTCCGCCCTCCCCTGGCCCCTGATCACTTTGGCCTTCGCCCTTCTATATCTCTGGCTTTTCACCCGGCCATGGGGTGAAGAGAAGTCCCGCCTCGTGGCCTTCGCCGGCCTCACGGTGAACCTCTTCACCTTGTATAGCAAAGGGTACAGCCCCCAATTTCTAATTCAACTCATCCCCTTCGTAGTTCTCCTCCTTCCCCATCTGCGAGGCGTTATCTATATCCTCCTCCTCGATACCCTGAACTTCTTGGAGGCTACGGTCTATTTCATCATGCTTCCGGGCGAAAGATGGCTGCTGGTGGGGACGGTGCTTTGGCGCACCCTGATCATCTTGATCCTTTGCGCCGAATACTCGACCATCTTCTTCTCCCTCTCAGAAGAGCGGATCGCCCCTCTGCGCCGCCGGGCTTTCGCCGCGCTGGTCGTAGCCTCGCTACTTATGGGCCTCCTGGGAGGCTACCGCCTCATGGGAGCCTACCACAGAGCCCGCTATGCCCAGGAAGAGTATCGACCGGTGGTGGAGTTCTTAGTGAGCGCTGTCGAGCCTGGAGAGGCGGCTCTCATCCTCCCCGACCACGCCCTCTACCAGAGGCTATACCCCTTCTTAAGAAAAGAGATGGCCCTCTACGTGGCGGAAGAGAGAACGCTGCCCCAAGTCATAGAAGGTTACAGCGATGTATGGCTCGTAAGCCCAGAGGGAGAAGTCGAGACCTGGCTGAGGAGTAGAATGGAGTTGGTGGCGGCTCACGACCTGGCAGGGGTGAGGCTCGTCCACTTCAAGAGATGAAAACCCAGGTGAAAGTGATCCTCGACTACGACGGGACATTGACCAGGGAAGAGGCGATGGTCGATGACCTGGCGCGACTATCCCTGGATACCCTGTCCCAAGAGATCCTAAGGGTACCCCGTCCCCAACTGGAAGAAGAGTATAGGGAGAGGAGAAGGCTCATCCTCTCCCGGCCCCATGAGTTCGGCTGGGAGGTGAGAGGGCTTCTGGCTTGCTATAGCGACGAGGGGGCTTTCATCCTCAATACTACCACCCTCCAGGTGATGCTGAAGATGAACCCTCTCTACGCCCGCAGGGTGGCTAACTCCTTCAGAGATGCGGAGTATGACCCGGTCATCGATTGCACCAACTATCTTTTTCACCGCCACACCGCCGAACTGAAACCTCGGTTTCGTCCGGGAGCCAAGGAGGCCCTAAACGACCTCCTTCGACATGAGAGGTTCATTCCCCTCATCCTCACCAACTCAAAGGGGGATAAGGTTGAAAGGAACCTGAAAACTTTAGGGCTAGAAGGGGTACGGATCCTAGGAGATACCCGCCAATATGAGATGGACCCCTTCTGGGAAAGACGTTTCTTCTCTCCAGAGCAGGGGATGACCCAAACCCTAAAAATAGACCAGCGCCATAAGGTAGACCTCCGCCGTCCCGTCTACTACCGGGCTCTCATGAGGGAAGCCCAGGGAGCCGCACAGATAGCGGTCGTGGCGGATACCCTCTCCCTGCCGGGGGCCCTTCCCCTAGTGATGGGGATGCGGTTCTATCTCCTCAAGACGAGTTACACCCCCTTTTGGTGCGAGGAGTTCGTCAAGAAACATGCGCGGGGAGAAGTGCTGGAGAGCCTCTCTTCGCTGATGGAAAGGGTAGAATCTGATCAGGGTGGGAAGGCTTGTTAGATTTAGAGGTGGCGCTGATCGCTTTCTGGTAAAGGGTTGGTGTTATTTCCCAAGGAGGGCCAAATGGAGAGAGAATATTCGGATTTCTTGGTGCGGGAAGATCTCTCGGAGGTGGATCCCGATACCGATCTCATCATCGGCTTCGAGGAGGAGAGACAAGCCCAAAAAATAGTCCTCATCCCTTCCGAGAGCATCTGTCCTCGAGCCGTACGACAGGCTTTGGGGTCGGTCTTCACTAACATCTATGCTGAGGGGTATCCACCCTTACGCATGACCAGGGATGAGGAAGAACTGATCTTAGACTTCGGATACGAGTTGGCCTACTACCGACGGTATGCCGATAGGAGGTTCTATAAAGGGTGCGACTATGTCCATTTCTTAGAGGCCTTGGCCCAGCGGCGGATAGCCAAATGCTTCGCCACCGATAAGATAAGCGCCGATGAGATACACGTGAATATCCAACCCCTCTCTGGAGCAGCGGCCAACAACTCCGTCTATGAGGCGTTTGTCGAGCCCGGGGAGACGGTCATGGGGATGGCTCTGCCCCACGGTGGCCACCTCACCCACGGCAGCGAGTTCAACCGCTCCGGCAAACGGTACCATATCGTCTCCTACGAGGTAGACCCGGTGACCGAGAGGCTAGACTACGACCAGATAAAGAGGCTAGCCATCGAGCACAAGCCTAGAATGATCATCGCTGGGTATACCTCCTACCCCTGGGCGGTGGATTGGGAGAAGTTTAGAGAGATCGCCGATGCTGTCCCTGGAGGGGCTATACTTTTGGCCGACGTGGCCCATCCGGCGGGGATGATCATCGCCGGCGTCTATCCCACCCCCATAGGGTATGCCGATGTCATAACCTTTACCACCCACAAGACCATCTGTGGCCCCCGCGGCGCGGTGATCCTCACCACCGAGGAGGAGAAGGCTCAACTCATAGATAGCGCCGTTTTCCCCGGCGAACAGGGCGGGCCCCACGTCAACAAGTTCGCCGCCATAGCGGTGGCCTTCAATATAGCCCAGACGGAGAAATTCAGGAGGCTCCAAGAGAGGATCGTGGAGAACGCCGTGGCTCTAAGCGATGCTCTAGAGAAGCGCAGCCTCAGGATAGTCTCTGGAGGCACAAACTCTCATCTCCTCTGTATCGATCTCAATGCCATCCCTACGAAGACTGGCTTCTCCCTCAAGGGGGAGACGGCGGCTCGCATCTTGGACCTCTGCGGTATCGTGGTCAACAAGAACACCATCCCCGGCGACACCAGCGCCGCCGATGCCAGCGGCATCCGCCTGGGCACCCCCTGGGTCACTCAACGAGGCTTTGGCCCAGAAGAGATGGACGAACTGGCGGGGCTCATCCATAAGGTGCTTACCAACATACAACCCTTCAGCTACATAGGGCGGCGGGGAGATCTCCCCCGGGGGAAGATCGACCCGGCGATCATGGAAGAGGTGAAGCGAGGGGTGGCAGAACTGGTGGCTGAAGCGGGCGATAAGGTGGCCCGGGAGAGCGGATACCCCCATTACTATATCCCCACCAAAACGACTATCCAAGAGACCTCTTTGCTGGAAGAACACCTCAGGTTGGGTGCCGAGGTGGCCGAACACCACGGTTGGAAGATGCCCTTACACTATGGAGACATAGCCAAGGAGAGAGAAGCGACCAGGAATTCGGCCGCCCTCTTCGACCTAGGGGATAGGGGGCTCTTGGAGATCAGCGGGGAGAGGGCCAAGGCCCTCCTCCAAGGGGTGACCACTAACGATGTGACCAGGCTCGAACCTGGAGAGGGGCAACGCTCCCTCATTTTGGAAGAGAAGGGCGAAGTAATGGACGATCCCGTCATCTTCCGCCTGAAGAGCGATCGGTGGGGCTGGGACCACTATCTCCTGATGACCAACCCCGCCAATACCGAGAGGGTGAAAGAGTGGCTGCGAGCCCTCTCTGACGGGTATACCCTCTTCGACCACGAAGATATCATGGCCAAGATCGAAGGGCCAGCGGTGGTGGAGGACCTCCATGAGGGAGCCGAGGAGAGGCGAAAGACCGCCTTGGGAGTTCACGGCCCTCGCTCCCTGGAGATCCTGCAAAGGGTGGAGGCTGCCCTTCCAGAATTGGAAAGGTTCCACGCTTGGGAAGGGGAGATAGCCGGTATCCCAGCCCTCCTCTTCCGCACCGGATACGGCGATGACGACCAGAGGTTGGAGATCGTCCTCCCTCGGAAGAGGGCGCCTGAACTTTGGAATCTGCTCCTGGAGGAGGGTGTAAGACCCGCTGGCCTTCAGGTTAGAGAGGCGCTAAGGGAGGAGGCCGGCCTTCCCTCCTATGGTGGCTCCCCAGTAGATGGACTCTCCCTATATAGGAGCAGACACGCTTCCCTCTTCGCCCTCTCTAAGCCCTACTTTGTGGGCCAGAAGGCGATCGTTCAAAAGGTAAAGCCCAAGGCTGAGAGAAGGGAGTTTGCATACGAACCAGAAGAAGGCGAACCGAGACGAACCCCCCTTTACGCTGAGCATTTGAAATTGACTAAGAGGATCATTCCTTTCGTCGGCTGGGAGATGCCGGTCTGGTACACAAGCATCGCCGAGGAGCATAAGGCGGTGCGAGAGAGGGCGGGCCTCTTCGATGTGGCACATATGGGCGTGTTGGAGATCGCAGGCCCTCATGCCACCCGATTCCTGGACGTGGTGACCAGCAACTATATCAGTTGGTTGAAAGATGGCAAAGCCATGTACGGCTACATCCTCGACCCCGATGGCCATGTGATGGACGATCTCACGGTCTATCGTCGAGCAGAAGACCTCTATATGATGGTCCCCAACGCCGTCAACCAGGAGAAGATCCTGGCCTGGCTCCTAGCCGTCAACTCCCGAGAGTTCCTCATCGATCGGGATTACCCCTTCCGAGAGATCGAAGGAAGCGTCACCATCAGGGACTTGAAAGACCCCTCCTGCGGGGAGGATCAAAGGATCGACATGGCTCTTCAGGGCCCCAACTCTCTAGCCATACTGAGGCGCCTAATCGAGGACCCAAAGTTGGAGCGAGCCCTATCTCGCCTTCAAAGATTCGAATTCATAGAGGCGGAGATTATAGACCTGCCCCTTATCATCTCCCGAACCGGCTACACCGGCGAGGAGATCGCTTTCGAGTTCTACATCCATCCCCGTGATGCGGTGCTCCTCTGGCAGAGGCTCTTGGAGGTGGGAGGGGATTTGGGCATCAAGCCTGCTGGTCTGGGAGCCAGGGATTCCACCAGGGTAGAGGCTGGCCTGCCCCTCTATGGCCATGAACTGGCCGGCCCCCATGATATCTCTCCCCTGGAAGCCGGTTATGGCCCCTTCGTCAAATTCCACAAGCCCTTCTTCATCGGGAGAAAAGCCCTTCTGGAGAAGGAAGCCAAAAGGGAGATGGAGATCCTTCGCTTTCGGCTTAACGCGAAGGGAGGCCGCATGCTCAAGCAGGGCGATCTGGTCGTAGACAAGAGGGGGCGTTACATCGGCACGGTCACCAGTTGCGCTCTGGTGGATGGCTACCAGTTGGGGATGGCTTACGCCAAGAGAAAATACAATAGAGAAGGGACCCAGATAGGGGTCTTCGCTTTGCCCAGAGAGGAAGGGAGGCCTGGGAAGCCGATAGGCGATTTGGCCTTAGGGGACACGGTGCCTTTGCACCAAGAAGCCACGGTTTTGACTCGCTTCCCCGAGCCAGATCAGAGGGTTCGGCGACCACCAGGGGAGGAGTAGAGCGAGACAAAAATTGAGCCAAAGGATGCCTTTGACTCGCCACTTTACACCATATCGACTAGGCCCGGTCTCATGGCTCCTGCGACAGTGTAGCCATTCTTCTCAGCGCCTGGTGGATCTCCTCCTTGCCACTCGCCACCGGGAAGACGCGAAGACCTGTGAGTTGGGATACCACCCGGATAGCGAACCCCTGGCTGGGGTCAGCCAAGGCTAAAGTTAGATCCCTACCCTCCCGACCCACAGGCACGCATTCCAGCCTTCGCGCCACCTCCAAAGGGAGAAGAGAGGCCAACTCCCGACTAGGCACCTCTGGGGGCAAAGAGAGGTAGGGAACCCTCTCATCGTCGGGAAGTGGTGCCCCCAGCATCATAGGCGTCGCTTCAGCCAAGCATATCTGAGACACCTCGCTGTACTTAGCCCCGTACATGGCTCGATCCGCCTGATCCACCAACTCCTCCTTGCTGCTGGCGATCGCAGGGTGGGAGGAAAC